>Ga0114960_10002315_pt1 | contig 14941 bp, 17 predicted proteins | sample C_130625_MF_Meta_FD_92637 | JGI IMG/M metagenome (GOLD analysis project Ga0114960, IMG submission 92637) | Freshwater microbial communities from Lake Croche, Canada to study carbon cycling - C_130625_MF_MetaG | ecosystem: Environmental > Aquatic > Freshwater > Lake | place: Lake Croche, Canada... | reverse complement strand
TAAATATATATTTAATTAATTAAAATATTTTTTTTTTTAAGAATGAGTTTTTTTTTAACACTTTTAAAAAAAAAAAAATCGGCACTTTAATTTTAGACTTTTTGACGATTCTAGTCTCCACCTCTCCATCTAGTCTCCACCTCCCCTTTATTACCCTTTATTTCTATATATATTATTATTATTAAATTAAATATATATATAGAAATAAAGGGTAATAAAGGGGAAGGTGGATAGTGGTGGAGACTAGTGGAGACTAGATTTTTAACTCTCCACTTTTTTTAAACAAAAACAAACAAACGTAATTTTGATTTTAAAAAATATAAATAATAAAAATTTTAAATTATAATTTAAAATCTTGGGTTATATAAAATGGCATCTATCAAAACGTATGTAACATTTAAGAAACCAGTTAATACCAAATGTAAATCTCATTCGCTTGATTCAACTACCTTCGATCAAGCATTTTTTGAAAAGAACAAGTATGAATTCATTCAACAAGATACGACACGGTTGTTTTTTGACATTGATTTAAAAAATCCTCCATTGTTACTTGAAAAAGAACTGATTCGAAAAATGGATCTTCAAAAAAACGAGTACTCATTTGTTTATACCAATGGATCTACTAAAGATAAACTCTCCTTTCACATCATTTTCTATAATTATGTAATCAACAAACCAATCTTTACAAAGTATATGGCAAGACAGTTTTTGAGTGACTTTTTGACTGATTACGGAGACTTAGAAAGTATCTCTTTTAACGATCTATTTAAACGTGGTGTTGATGATGCCGTATATAAAAACCAATGCTTTATGAGATTGCCTTATGCAATTGATAGCAGTAAACCAAATCCTCATATTCCTAATGATGTGACCAATATGAAGAACTACTTGATCTCTTATACTCCAGTAATCAATGAAATTGAGTATGATGTATTACCAGAAACAAACAAGCTCGTATATAAAGGACCAGTTGATAATGGCCAACACGACCCGCTTAATATAAAAAAATATAATAAGAACTTAATGACATTGTTAGATAGAATAAACAAGGAACGCTTCCAAGAATATAAATACTGGTTAGAACTGATGTTTTTAATGAAAGGTAGAAACTTACTTGAAGATGATTTTATCCGTTTTTCAAAAGAGTCTGAATATTCAAAGTTCGACGAAGATGATATTAGAGATAAATGGTTTCGATGTGATGCAAAACCAATGTTAGGTATGACAAGAGCGATTGAATGGGCAGTTGAAGATGGAATTGATTATATGCCTCTAATCTATACCGAAAAGGAAATCAAAGACAAGAAAAAAGTTATTGAAAAAATTCAAGAGATACAAAAGAAGAAATTACAAGAAGAAAAAGAAGATGAAAATTACAACAAATTTAAAAAAGAATTCGAATTAACAAATGCGAAAATTTCTTCTACATCTAACTTTATTTCTATTATTGATGGCCAAATCATCTTTAAAAGTAAGAACGAGATGATTACCAGTTATCAACATCTACAATATACCGGAATTGAAAATGAAAATGGAGATAAAGAAGACAAAAAATTCATTGGTCGATGGATGAATGATCCTAAAATCAAGATATATAAAAAAATTGATTCTATACCACATACAATGGATTGTCCTAACGATGTTTTCAACACGTGGGTTGGGTATCCTAAACACGAAGTCAAAGAATATGATGAGAAATTAGTTGCACCATTTCTTGATCATATTGATATCATTTGTGGACACGATAAAGAGGTATCCGATTATGTCATTCATTGGATTGCACATATGTTACAAAAACCAGAAGAAAAAATCGGCAAGATGCTTTCATTTGCAAGTAAAGAAGGAGCAGGTAAAGGCTTATGGCTTGAGACATTAAAAGAATTAATAGGAGCTCAGAATGTGTTTGATACAACATCTGTTGAACCAGTTACTGGTCAATTCAATTCTGTTTTATCAAAAAAGTTATTAATCTGTTTGAATGAATTGAATTTTAGAGATATTAACCCACACGATGGAAAACTGAAGGGATTGATTACTGATCCAACAGTTTTTATCAATGGAAAAAATCAGCCTACTTATGAGATACCATCATACCATCGATTTCTTAGTTTTACAAATAATGAAAACTTACCGATTCAAACATCTAAACAAGATCGTCGAAAATGTATTATCCAGTGTGGAGAAGATCTTATAGGTAATTTGACGTATGGACGAGATTATATGAAACATCTAAAACAACACGTTTCTCAATTTCATCGTTATCTGATGGGGTTAGATGTTACCGACTTTCGAGTTAGACCAATGCCAGTAACCCAATACCAAAAAGATATTCAAGAATTATTTACAGATCCGGTTGAATTATGGTTACAATATTTAGGAAATAATCAACATAAAGAAGTGTTAGAATTTTATGGATCTGACAGTTTACAATCTTACGAAGACTTTCGAAAAGAATATGGAATCAATTTAGAACTTTCGTCGATTAGTTTAAGTATGAGATTGAAAAACATTAAGTGTAAAGGGGTTTCAGATATCATTAAAGTTAAACAAGGAAACAAAAGAATTTTTACTAAATCACTTATCCGATCTCATTATAAAATGGATGAAAACTTATCTGTATAATTTTAAATAATTATTATTTAAAATCTTATAATAATATAAAATGCCAAAAGATTACCGAATTCACACTGATAACTTCTATATTTTACCTTGTGGACGACGGTTTCAATCAAAGATTAAAGATCCTAAGATTGTGACTTTACATAAGAAGACTTGTCCGCAATGTAGTATAGCAGATACAATGATTGGCAAAATGAAAAAGAATAATATGACTTGTAAAGAATATAATATAAGATTAACATGATTTAATTTTCTTATAAATTAAATGATAGTCAGCGTAACTCCATCCAAAATAGTAAACAAACGCTTTCAAGCCGTCGTTAGAATGAAAGACGGTACATTAAAAACCTTTCAGTTTGGCCTAAAAAATGGTAACACATACATAGACACCAGATCAGAGTTAGAACGAGAGAACTATATAAAACGACATCTTGGAAACCCGTTAGAAAAACATTTAATAGATGAAATGATACCATCACCAGCTCTCTTATCATTCTTTATATTATGGGGCCCTTATAAATCATTAAAAGAGAATGTAAGACATCTAAATTACCTTTGGAGAATAAAGCATTCTATAGGCCATTCTATAGGCCATTCTATCGCTTCATCCTAGATTTCATGATCATAGCATAATACGGGTTTTCAACAATTTGATTTATTTTATTAAGTCTCTCAACCTTCTCTTCGATATCATCAAGTTTAGGTTTTCTCTTTTGAAATTTAGGTTGTTCTTCTTCTTCTTCCTCCTCCGATTCTGATTCTAATACTGGTGCTTTCTTCTTCGGATAATTATTCTTCTCTTTAATTTTCAAAACGATCCCTTGTTTCTCTTTGTTAACCCGTAGATCTTTACGTGTCAACATAATCTGTCTTGCCTTTTCAAATGCCTCTTTCTGTTTAGCGGATCTCTCTTTTTTCTCTTTAACTTCTAATTGTTTGATCTGTTTTTTAGTTAAAACGATATCTTTGAATCTTTCAAGGTCAATTTCAACCTCTGAAATATTCTTTTTACAATCTACTCTAGTTTTCCTTTTAACTTCCTCTTCTTCTGCTTGTTCTTTTTCATATTCTTCAATACATAACGAGTAATCATTACCGTCAGACATTTATTATAGAAGAAAAAAACTTTTCTTGTTATTAATAAATATGAATATGTTGCCTAAATTCAAGAATTCCAATTTATCTGATGATACCAAACAGAAGTTATATCAAGAAATGAAGACACAAGATGAGGAAGTAAAACAAGAATATACCGATCAAGATGGAAAAATCCATTCATATATAATGAGAATGTCAGACAACCTTGAAAAAAGTCTTGAATTTTGGTCTAAGGTTAGCCTCCCTCCTCTCCCTGATGTTTTTATCCCCGATAGCCAGACTAACACGTCCCCCAGATCCAAGTTGGACCAACCGGTTAATGAGTGAAGCGACATCCGTTATATCTGTAGCAGTTTTAACAGTATCTGGCATAGCTTTGACAATCTCTTGAACATCTTGAAAAATGAATTTCTTTAACTCTTGAGTAAGCAATCCATTTTTTTCTAATAATCGTTTTACCATTTGTTGACAATTTGCACCAAAAGGTTGGTAGTGTCTATAGAAGTTCTCTTCATCCCCCTTACTTGCGTTCTCTAAAAATTTAGAGATAGTAAGCCCATCTAGAACTGACACGTCCCTTAAATCCGCCTTTGCGTCTGGTACATACGGTCCAGTATTAAATAATTCATTCTTTTCAAGAATAAATTTATCATTAATAACAACCTTCAGATGAAAGAATTCATCGTATCCAACTTTATTTTTGACTTGGGCAAACTTACCTTGAGATACGATATCAATTGCTAAGTCTAGCGTTTTGCTAATAGGTGCTCTACACACGGTCAATTTAGAGATGATGGTATCTCCATTTGTCTTTAAAAAGTTTTGAACTTTGACTGGTATGGTCGAACCAGTAAACCAATCAAGTGCTTTATGTAACCCTTCGATAAAGCCACCTGAATCAAATTTCCTTTTAGGTTTTTGTCGTTGATTGAAATGCATTTTATGATAGATAAGATTAAAATTAACTGTTTATAAACAGACTTTCCATAGAAGAACAACCAATAGATACAATAACTAGATATTACCATAGATAAACATCAAGAGATATGGAATTAAAAATTTTTAATTCCATAGATATACATCAATGTCTATAGTAATATCTATTTATTGTATCTATTCTTTCATTTCTATGTCAATATCTAGTTATCAATAACTATTTTTGATAAATAAATATCTTGTATAGATAAAATGGACGAAGTTGCTAAACATATTAAAGAACAGAGACCGAAACTCTCTGAATCAAGTGTGAAAACTTATTCCAATATCCTTCGTAATCTTTACCGTGATCTCTGGAAAACTGAATTTCATTATAAGCCGTTAATCAAAGAACAAGAAGTTGTTTTGGATCATCTTAAAAACGTTAAATTCTCAATTAGAAAGACAATCTTATCAGCCTTAGTTTGTATCTCAGATGGCGTAGTTCAAAACAAGTACAGAAAATTAATGATCGAAGATGCATCTAGATATAACGCCTTACAACGAGAGAATAAGATGACTGATATTCAGAAAGAGAATTGGGTGAAATGGAAAGAGATTTTAGAGACATTAGATAAACTCAAAACAAAGTATTATTATATTTTCAAAGAAAAGAAAGTATCTCCAGAAGACCGATTGAATTTACAGAAATACATTATCTTATCTTGTTACACTTCTATTCCTCCCAGACGATCACAAGATTTTTGTTTAATGAAGATGAAGGATTACACAGAGAAGGATAACTACTATTCAAAAGGTAAATTCTACTTCAAAATATATAAGACAGCCAAGTTCTCCGGTGAACAGGTAGAGAAAGTGCCTAAGAGTCTTGAAATACTGTTACGGAAATGGAACACATTGCACGATTCACCTTATTTGTTTACTGATTATTATAATCAACCGTTAACGTCATCTGGTATGACAAAGATACTTAATAGTGTGTTTGATAAGAACATTTCAGTTAACCAATTGAGACATATTTACATCACAGAGAAGATGGGGCCGATGATAGAAGAATTGAAAAATACGGCTGAAGCGATGGGCCATTCAGTAAACCAACAAAAACTGTATGTTAAAAATGATTAAATTTAATTTAAAAAAATTAAATTATTCTTTGACTTTAAACCCTCTAGATCTTAGAAAGTTTTGCATATCTACCATTTTTTTATTTTCTCCTTTTTTGCCTTTAAACACACTATAAGTAGATAAGGCCTTATACTCTTTACTATCATCAGTTTTATATTTCAAAATTCCTTGAGAAGAAGTAAAGATGTGTAAAACAACTCCTTTCTTACCAGCTTTAGACGGAACATAGTCAAAGCCAGTATCGATATGACCTTCTGTCGTTGGTATCGTTTCTCGTTTTTCAATATCAGGAGGTGGAGCTACTTTTTCTTCTTTTTCTTTTTCTTTCTCTTTGACTTTAACTTCTTCTTCCTCTTCTGATTCCTCTTCCGATTCTTCTTCCTCTTCTTCCTCTTCGTCTGAAGACGATTTGTCACCAATAACCAAGTCTTCAATCTTTTCCGCTTCTTTCTTCTCTTCATCTGGCGTTTTAATATCTAGATTGTCTCGTATCGGTTTCGTGGTCATATCAATCACTATTGGCTCTTTATCTTTCTTTTCACGTTCTTTCCGTTCTGTTAAATCTTTAATCACATCTCTACTCGTTTCAAGTTCTTTCTTATACTTATCTAATGCTTCTTGCTGTCTTTTATGAGTCTCTTGAAATTCTCGATTGTAATCTGTTTGTATAGGGGTATTAGATGCATAGGAATGCGGTCTGATTAAAGCAAAGTTAGAAGGTCTGATAGGTTGATCTGGTATTCGAGATGGTCTATCACTATCTCCACCACCTCCGACGCCTCGATCTCCTTTCCCTAAATTGATATATACCTTTTGGCTTATTTTCTGTTTAATTTTCGGTTCGCTTTTACGTTCTCTCTCTTTTTGTTCTCCTTTCTCTTTCTTTTTTGCTTTCCGTTTCTTTTTTTTTTCTCCGATATTGATTGTAACTTTAGAGTTCTTTAAATTGGCATCTTTTAAGTTGATTGTTCCTTTAGCGTAACCTTTGTCATACCCTGACACGTGTGCTTCTCGTTTAAAATCTGCTAGTTGATGATGTGTTAACGGTAATTCAATTCCTTTTTTTTTCAAGAACTCTCCGACCATACCAGCATATACAACTGGTACAATACATTCGTGGGTATGAGCAGTAATGCTTACAGGTTTCGAGTCTTTCAATTTCAGAAGATCTTGTTTTGTCGGTCTATACATTTATATAATAGCTTTATTTTTTTTGTCTTCTTAATCGATTTGCTTCTACAAGCTTTTTGGTCGCTGCCAATTGTGCCGCGCTTCTAGGTTTTTTTACTTTTCCTCCCACAGCCATAGATGGTTTTACTTCTCCTTCTTTCGCTTCTCCTTTCGCTTCTTTGACTTGCTCATCGATTTTTTCAACCGTTAATCCAGATTTAACAGCCATATCTGGAAACTGTTTCACTAGAGACTTCAGTTGAGCGGGTGTTGATACCAATTTCGTAGGTAACCCTTTGGGATTGGGTACGTTTAAAGCACCGATATCGTATGAGCCTTTTGCAAATTTAGAGTTAATCCAATTTGCCAAGGGCCCTCCAATCAACGGGATATGGCCCCCTGCGTAACTAATAACACCTTTGGCGGCACTTTTTGCGACATTCGTGGCGAACGTTTTGACGGCATTTCCCATTTTATATCTATAGAGAAAAAATTATTTTTTTACAAAACGATGATAATCACCGGTAAACTTATTTTTAAAATGACTAATAATTTGGTAATACAGAAATTAACACCGATTCCAATGATATCACAAAACCAGTCTTTGATATTTAAGACTGACATACAAGTGCTTTTAAAAAACTGATTACACAAGAAGGGGCTTCTAGTTGCTTACTTAAAAGTAGTTCATCAAACACTTTCTTACTGATTTGTTTAGAAGGTAACTCCGTTCTTTCAACATTATAAGCGACACCATTATCGCCTTCAAATGAGTATCGAAACAAAACCAGATTGATTTGATCCAGATGAGTTAATACATGTTTTTGGACATACAAACGGTCTTCCACTTTTCGGAGATCAAGTAAGAAGTAATCAAAATCGATATTGGTTAATTCAACGTTGTTATGCACATTGTGAGAATAGGGTTCGACTTGTCCATAATAGGATAAGAGTTTTAGATCATCTTTAGAAAGAGTTTTAGAGAGACAGATAACGATCTTATTGACGTTTTTCAATTCAAGATTTTTTTCTTCATCTTGTTTATTTTCGACAAGTTGGATAACAGACGATATTACAGATGGTAATGACATTTTTATTATAATACAGATAATAAAATGCTAATTGTGTTACTTTATATCTTAATCGTTTTCTCACTAGCCACTATGGATTTGTTTAAAACTGAAGATTGAGTCAAGGCGTTTAATTGATTTGTCAACTTTGTCATATGTTCAAAAAGCATTTGTATCTGTTTATCCTTAAGGTCTTCTATAATGATAATTCCGTTTTTATCTCGTTTCACTAGTTTTTCAACTTCTTCATTTATAATCTCACATTCGGGATTTACAAATTTTGCCATCTTTTTTTGTTCTTCTGTCAGGTCAGAATAAATGTATTGTTTGGGTAGCTGATCGTTGATATATTCTCGGTAAGTTATTGGACATTCCATTTTTATTATAAAGAGATTTTTTAACTAGGTGATAAAATAACCATACATCTTATATAGTCATTACCATCGGTTATACCTACCCCTGAAATAATAGCAAAATTTACATTATAGACTCCATTAGGTATACTCACTTGTCCACTTATACCAATGGGTAAATGACTCAGTGTTGTATTGAAAAAATTCGTATTGGAAACGTCGTAATTTGTTCCAGTGGATACATTTGTAAATCGGATACGAATTGTCGTGCCACCCCCACTGACTGCAAAAAATGAATTAGTCCCCACAATGCTACATACACTTCCATCAGTGTATTTCGTGAAGATGCTTGAAAATGTATAACCTGTCCCCCAGTTTGCACTATTAGAGAATAAACTAATGACTTGGGAATCTGCGACTTTCACAACTCCATTCACTGCGTCTTGTGTTAATACGTAATTATTATATCCACTGATTTTTTGGGCATTGATATTGTTAGTCGTATTATTTAATCTTGCTGGTACGTTAGAATCAAATCCGCCACTTCTGAAACTGGCCCAATTGACCGTGTTTCCCCAGTTGACAAAATTCACTCCTAAACTAGTAGAAGCAGTTTCTAATGTTATATAAGAACCAGAAGGGGCACTATCACTTGTCCCAGTTCGGATTAGGAGTACAGAATTAGTTCCTGTATATAACTGTGGAATCGTAATTGCTGTATTTGTTAAAGAGGCAACATCTAGTCCGCCATTAATGGATAGACCCATAATTTGAGTTTCAGTAGAACTTCCAGCAAGTCGTTTATACCATTGGAAAGGAGTCACAGAACTTCTATTATCAAGACGGAAAAATAAGCCTTGTCTGGCTGTATTCACTGTAACTGATGTATTCCTGAAGTTAATTTGCCAGTTCATCAATAATTCACCAGATGCAATTTCAGTTGAAAAACCATTAGGTATTGTGCTGTCAGCCTTAAACTGAAGAGCATATAAATCAACTTGACCTATAGAATTGTCTAAACGGTAATTAGTAGAAGACATGGTAGAAGCACTACCCATAGTAAAAGCCTGTTGGCAACTTAACGTCTGAGTGGATAGAGTCGTTCCTGCTCCCATAGATAAACTGTTATTCATAGTGGCAACACCAGTATAGGGAATGTCTAAAATGGTATTTGAGGATGGGTCAGTTATCTTGAAACGACCAGTAGAAGTGAGCAATTGAATGGTAGGATTACATCCAGATGTAGTTCCTGTTTTTGCAATATAAGATGAATTGATAGTATTTAATTGTGTTTGGATTGAACTTGTTGGGTCATAATATGATGCTGACACTGAATTGATATTACTGAGGAAGGTTAAATTTCGGATATAAGTCCCTCCACCACTACCTACTGAAAACAATGAAGTTAAACTAACATCTGAAATGTTTACCGTTCCTGTGGAACTTAGATTCAAAAAACAATTAATACCATTATTAGCACCTGTTTTTGTGAGTCTTGCGTTCAATTGCGTTTGAATTGAACTAGTTGGGTCATAATAACTTGCCGAAACAGAATTGATAGAACTAGTTGATTTTAAATTAAGGTAAGTGTTAGAGTCAGTATCATCTATTTGTAGACAAACTCCAGTCGTTGCATTTTGAATGATGAAACTTCCAGAAGTCAATAATCTAAGAATATTATTCACTCCTGTATTCACGCCTGTTTTGGTAATGTATCCTGCTGTGCTGATGGCATTGATTTGTGCCTGTAGATTGGATGTGGCTCCTGACAAGTATCCGAAAACAGTTGGTGTAATAGAATTCAACGAAGTCGTGAAGTTAATTTGGCCTGAATTGAATCCTGTGCCAGAGTCAAAATAAGCAATTAGACCAGAATTATAATTCACACCAAGTCTGGTTGAACTGCTTGTTTGAAATGTCCAGTAATATCCAGTAGATGGGTCAACTACATTTACTCCATTGTCCGTCCAAAATCCAGATTGATTGATATAGGCTCTTTCAATGTTGTTGATGAGGAACTTATATTTATAAGTATTTTGAATACTAAAAACCAGATTACCTAATCCCGTGTGTCCTATGTAATGTTCAAAATCACCACTAAAATACATTCCTTGTTGTAGAAACAAATTACCATACTGGTCTATTTTGAATATGGAATCTACGTTATATTTCAGATAAAAGTTTGTATTATCTGGACTACTTAGGCCAAAAGCATTCCAATGTAACTGCCCATTGTTCATATAGTAATCACCAAGTCTATCCCAAAATGTATACACTGTTCCAGTATAACTCAATTCTAGGCGTTTAGAGCCATCATTGATTTTGAACTTATAATTATTCGTATTAGTTGTATCCTGTGTAATAAGGGAATTTCCTGTTATAGTACTAGCATTCAGATTATTACTTCCTAAATCTACATTTGTTGTTGCCCCTGTATACGGTACTAAATTCGAGACATTAATTAAATTCCCATTATCATATATAGACGTGGCATATAAATTGGTCAAGCCATCAATGGTATTAACAACCAAGGCGTTATTCTGTAAACCGTTAATTGATGCCATATTTATTTATAGCTATATATAATAAATGCAAGTCGTTAAATCATATTCAATCTATCTCAATACACGTGAAGCGAATTCTGGTACCAGCAACAATTGTAATTTCATTTTCCCCACAACTCTCACTTTAACTAATACCAATAACCGGTTTCAGATATCCGCCCCTATGATTGAATTACCTTACTCGTTTTCGCAAGTCAATTCTAATAACAATATCCTTAATTACTCTTATGTTGATAACAATGGGGGGGGACATAGTTATACTAGTAATGTCACTATACCGATAGGAAACTACAACATCAACCAGTTATTAACACAACTTGTATCAAGTTTACTGATCGATATTTATATTAAGATACCAACAAGCACACTCACTACTACCTCATTTTTGATATCATACACGCCTCAAACTGGTTTATGTACATATTATATCAATCCTGCTGTCGGGTATACCATCACGATCACTTTGAATTTTAGCTTGAATTATGTTCTGGGCATTATGTTCGGATTCAATGAAGCAAACAAGGTTTTTGGAACTGCTGTCAAACTTACAAGTAACCAGAAAATTATGGTAAATCCCATCACATCAGTATATCTAAGATCAGAAACGTTAAAATTTGAAAGCAATTACGAGGCTGTAATTAGTAAGATGAATAATTCAGATATCATCTGTAAAATTCCAGTGACAACTCTGCCCAATTCAATTATTTATTATAGGTCTGAATACGCTTCGATTGTGAGCAATAATAATTTCTCATCTCTTAATCTGTATCTATCAGATAATTTAAGTACTACCTATGAACTTGATATGCAAGGAGTAAACTATGGTGTATATATCAGAATCGATGAAGTGATGATGCCAAGCATCAATAGTTATAAGGATAAAATCGGATCATCGATACCAAAAGCACCAGAAGATTTTCTGAAAGAGAGAGATGAGTTATTACACGATTTATTACAACAGAAATTGAAATTAGAAAATGAATTAAAAAAATCTAATAATAAAGATGTTTCATCGTAAGAAGTTTTTACCATTCGTTTACGAAAACCATCAACCAGTTTCAAATTATATCTCTAATAAATACTCAGTTGGAACCAAAGATTTAATTGATACTAATACATTTAAAGAAACTTTTAGACCTCCAAGTCATTATGCTTTAATGTATAACTATGGAAAAGGATTAAAAGAACCTGAATATCATCCTCATATTGATAATCGTTACACATTAGATCAAGTGAATTCATTTGATAGTTCAAATTACGTAAAACGATAAAAAGAGAAAAAAAAAAAATTAAATTATCTTAATATAAACAATGGCATCTCATTTTAGTGCAATCAATCAAGAGGTTCATAACTACATGACGCAAGATATCCCAGATTGTGAAAAATCTAACAACTCTGCTCAATGTATCAAAACTCGAAATCGTATTTTTCAAATTTCAAGTACATCTTCAAGTCAGAACTCAGGAGGTGTCATTTTATTCAATGTCCCTCCTGCCAACTATTCAATTTCCAAGGGTACGATGATTTTACGGTGCAGAATTCAAGTTACGGGGACGTCTCTTGACAACGCGGATGCTACCAAGTCAGTCGGCTTTCAAGGTCCGGGTGTTATCAATGCTGGAAATTTCGCTCCTACTTTAGGAAACGGTTATTCTTGGATTCAACGTATTACCGCTTATGGTTCAAATTCCGCTGTTTTGGAACAAATTAATTACTGCAATGATCAAATGAATCTTATGTTGATTCACAATTCTAATTCTAATTATTTAACTGGTGATGCCTCTCAATTGATCGGGACAAATATGACTTGGGGATATAACGGAGGTACTAATGTTAACGCTCAAATCGACTTATGTTTACCTATTCCTTTGAATGTGTTCAACAGTCCTACTCAAAATTTTCCAAGTTATTTATTATCATCCCCAATGACTATTCAAATCGATTTAGCCTCTGTGGCAAGGGCGATTTATCGTGGATCTGCTTGTACAGTTACTGATTACACGGTCAGCAATACATTTTTATGTTTTCAGAGTGTCGAATTGCCACAAGCCTTTATTGAGGGAGAAAGACAAGCGATCAAGTCACACCCTTTCGTTATGGATATTCCTAACACGATGAATGTACAAGTTCCTATGAGTGTTTTAAGCTCTTATACGCTTGGGTTAAATGCTAGTAGTGTTAGAGCTGTTTTTATCCTTCCGTCAAATGAAGCTGGTTATTCATCCGCACGACAGTTACAATATATTCGTTCTACAAGCGATAGTTCATCTGTTCCTACTTTCAACGGTAGCGGTGTAAATGCGTTGGTCTTCGCCGATGGAAATGTCGTCTCGAGTATGAATTCTGATACTCCAGCAGCAACCTTCTATAACCTTAAATTGGCTCTGCATCATAACATTCAAGGTAGCGTCATCTATTCAAGTCCGTATATGTCCGGTTTGAATTCTTATGTTGGTGCTACGACGTCTTGGAGTAATTATTTGACTCAATACTACATGTTGGGCTTCGATTTAACATCCTATGACAACCAAGGGACCCTGATGGGCGGCCAGCCAGCCACTAATATCAACCTACAGTTAACAGGGTACACTAACCCTACTTATCTAGCAACTATTATCGTTTGCTATGATGTGTTAATTTGCTTCGAAGGAGACGGATCTATGCAAGTTAAACGATAAAGTAAAACGATAAAAAATATTATTTGCTATACTATAAATGGTATTACTACAATTCACGTTGTCATATGATGACTTATTGAATAACGGGTCGTTTCCAAACAGTGGGATATGTCTTCAACCAGTAGTAGCTGGTACTCCTAGTTTTTCTAACGCTGGTATCCTTTTACGACCGGTCAACTTGTATGGTGGAAGATACAAGTGCAAATTAGCTGGTTTTGACGTGTTTTCTGGTGGGGTAAATACAACGACATATGAAATGAATCCTCAAATCATCCATATATCATCCAGTAAATGGGTCTTCCCTGCTCAAGCGAGTAAGAGTTTGTCTTTCACAAATAACGGTTATAACTCTCTACCAGTTCTCGGATGTCGCGAATTCGAGATGGACGTCGCCGGTGCTTCTATCGATATCTCATTACAAATCACTCAATTCGGGCAAAATATAAATGCTAACGTAAATGCCGTGACCGGACCTTTTACAGTGGACAAAACTGCTACGTGGACTTCTGCTTTATTCTCTTATGCTATCTTATCCTTAGAAGTTGAAGAAATTCCTAAAAAGGCTTTATTTGGTAATGTATAAATTTATAATTTAATTTTTAAAAATTAAATTATATTCTAGTCATCTTTCTAAAATAAGTTGGATGTGTTTTGCTTACGCAATTGATCGTTAAAAACGGATGATCGCTTTCATCTTCAAACGCCCTATTGAATATCTCTTCTGGCACATCCCAATCCTCCATCATCGCCTCTCTCTCTTTTTTAACCAACGGAAAGGTATAAAATATGTCTGTTTGTTTTCTGATATTGGCTGGTATGCCTTTATACACTTGAGAGACGATCATTGTACTCAGACTGTAATGTCTCGCGTTCATAAACAAACTGGTTATCTTATTTTTTTTAAATGATCTTGGTAGATCGGCCATACAATCATCTAATATCAATAAATTGTATATCTCTGGTAACTTCTTTTTCAACTTCTTCTCTTTCATCTTTTTCGCGTCTTGCTCTTGTTTAATATAGGTTAATATCGATTGGATGTTTGCTTCATTCAGTTCCTTATAGTACTTGCCATCTTGGTCGATCTCGCGTATCAGAGACCCCATCTTGCCATCTGAGGATGATGGAGATATCATAAAGATGTTGCCATAATAGTTCTTATATAGTTTTGAACTGCTTAGAAGGGATAAGATCAAAGATGATTTACCTGACCGCTTTGCTCCCACAATACACATTTGAACAGCTTTGGTGTCTTTGAGGACGGGTTGATCTGATTTTATCTGGTCTGAGTCGTGAGCCTTGAATAAATGGGATAAGCTCATTTATT
>Ga0114960_10002313_pt1 | contig 14949 bp, 13 predicted proteins | sample C_130625_MF_Meta_FD_92637 | JGI IMG/M metagenome (GOLD analysis project Ga0114960, IMG submission 92637) | Freshwater microbial communities from Lake Croche, Canada to study carbon cycling - C_130625_MF_MetaG | ecosystem: Environmental > Aquatic > Freshwater > Lake | place: Lake Croche, Canada... | reverse complement strand
ATAAAGGAATATATTTTTTTAGAGTATCGTAAAAATTATTTAAAATATATTTTGTTATTATTATACTTAAACCACCTGTAATAAAAATATCAAATAATTGTACTGGCCAATAATATACACCTTTATCAAAACAAGAAAATAAAGCCAAATCCCATGCAGTATAAACAAATATAATAAAAAAAAACCCTTCAAATAAAGTTCTGTTTGATTTAATTATATAATAATAAAAAATTATTGATAATAAAAAATATATAAAAATATAAATAATTATATTTTTTAAAATAAATTCATTTTTTTCATTTTTATAAAAATTAAACTTATATCTTTGTATATCAGATAACATATCTAAATAATATTTCCATTCTATACTCATAAAAAAATATTGTGTAGTCATAAATAATAATACAAAAGTAAGTAAATGATTATAATCTATTTTCATTTATATATTATAATTATAATTATTAATAAATATTATTTAGATCAAATATATATCATTCATAACAAATGGTTTAACCGATAATTGGTCAAAAATAAATTCTAAATTCATTTCATTTAAGATTGTTTCTTTTAATTCTAATAATTTTTTATATATAATATCAAAAAGACCTGCTTCATGAAATATCAATAATATTTTTATTTTGCCTTCCTTTGACTTATCATTCATCATTTCTATTATGTTTGGTTTTGATGTATTATTTTTTGTATTGTGAAAATATGTTACCAAATAACTAATTTTTTCTTCGTCAAAATCTTGGCAAAAACCTTTAGAGTGCCAATATTCAGGATCTGTTAAATTTATATAGTCATCACGTATTTGATAAAATAATGAAAATAATATTAATATATGTTTGGTTTTTTCTTGGTTTTTTCTAAAAATAACATTTGTACTCTTGTCAATAAGTAACTCAAAATTCATAATAAATGCATATCCTGTTTTATATATCATCATTTTTTCATATTCTTCCAAAGATGGTATAATTTTTTTTTGTGTATAATAAATATCCATACCTTGACCTTCATGAATTGTTGTAATATATTCTATAATTTTATTGGTTGTTTGTTGGCTAAAATTTTGAGTGATTTGAGATAATGATTTAAATAATGAATAATATCCTGCATTAATAGATAGAGGAATACCATATTTTAAGTGGGCACATTGTTCGTTGCGTCTTAGAGTCCCGTTATCCTCTATATCATCAATTACTAATGATGCATTATGAACATCATTTGTTATATTATTTATTAATTCGATATTTGATTCACTTACACCTAGTAGTTTTCCAAATAATTCACCTAATACTTTGCGAATATTTTTACCTTTTTGTTTTTTATAATAATTTACTGGTTCTAGTAAAATGTCTTCCATTTATTACTTGTAGGGCGTATTTTAAATATTTGTTTTTAACTAAATACACTTTTTTTAAATGGTGGACTCATATCTCATTGGACTACCATTATTGAAAACATGAATGTCTCCTATTTTATTTTGTGGTGGATATTTTTGTTCATTTAAGAAAGGAGCAAGCGGATCATTCATTATTATTTCTTGTAAAATTCTTTCTGCATCTTGAACATTATTAATACTATTTGGAAATCCAGGTGTTTTCTCTACTTTTGTACCATATTTTTTTTTATCTCCTTTAATACCTTCGCCATATTTTACTATATCTAATACATTTTTTGTTATTGTTTTATACATTGCTTTTTCTTGGATTGATTTTAATTTTGATATGTTATTAGCTTTTATATATGAATTAATATCATATAACAACCTTAAATCATGGCTAATATTCGGTTCTGTTGAACAAATGAAATAGTTATCTTTGGAAAGAGGACCTTCCATCCAACTAAACCCTTGTTCTGATCCACATGTATATCCATCCGAGTTTGTACATTTTGTTTCTTTGCAAAGATTTTTATAAATATCTGTTGGGTTAACTAAATGTGGATGTGATTGTATTTCTGGTTGATTGTATTTATAAAAACTTCTACCATAATCTATAATTTTTACTATATAAGGTGAGTTAAATGTAATTATTTTACCATCTCCCATATGATAATGGTATTTAATATGTTTACCTTTTATTGGTTCATATAAAAGAACATTTCCACTATGTAAATCATAATGAGTAAAATTATTTTTAAGCTGTGATAGTGGCATATACACTTGATATAAAATGTATAACAAATCATAACAAATTGTAGTTTGCGCTTTTGGATGGGTTTTATGAAGAATATTGTCTAATGATGTAACATCTTTTAAATGTTGTATTAAAATTGCTGCATATTTCGACTGATCACACATTTTTGCATAATCAATAGAGTCTTGTAAGTCGAGAGAATCTGCTAAAATATTTGTTGCAATAGATTCTGTATTTTTTACATGTTTCCAATTTTGTTGATCCTTATAAAAATACAAGCCATATGTTTCCAAGAAGCAAGGATAATAGTTGCATTGTTGATTAATGAATTGTCCGACTATATATTCGTATACTAAGTTGTCTGAATTTGCAGCTACAGATGATTTTAAAACTCCATAAGCAACGTAGTCATTTTTCTTATATTTGATTTCCTTTACAAAACCATTACTGGATGGATTTCCTATACTTTTAATAGGTGGTTCTACATAATGGAAATTTGTAAATCCGTCAAAAAAATTGGTTATTTTTTTGCGATTGCTTCCAAATGCAATACAAACGCCTGAATCTGAGCAAATGGCTTTTAAATATTCAGTGGTTCTTTTTTCACCAGTTTTTTTAAAGAACTTTATGATTTTACGAGTGGCATTTTTTTTTATTTTTTCTTCATTTTGTAAGTTTATTTTGGATTTATTAATTTTTGATTCTATTAAACCCATCCGTTTTCTTTCTAAAATAAACATACCTATTTTCTTTTTAGCTTCCGCTTTTTTTATTCTTTTTGTAACTTTGCAATCAATTTTGCGCATTTTGAAACCTTTTGCTAACCTGCAAAACTTACGCGTTTCTCCATCAGTAAAGCTACATCGTGGAGATTTTATACATATTGTGCGGTCTAGAGATTTACATCCTGAAACACATCTTTTTTTTCGTGTTATTTTATTTGACATTCTACTAATATAATAACACAATAAAATACAATTTATTCTTTGACTCTTTGACTCCACCTTTTTTAAAGGTGGATAGAAATGAATTCTTTTGCTGTCATGATTGGAATATTTAATTTCTTAGCATCCAAAACTTTCCCCGTTTCTTCTCCTTCTATTGGTTTTTCCTTTACTAAAACAACAAATGTATTTTTTGATACACTTGAGCCCAGTTTTACACCTAGTGATTTAAGTTTGTCTTCCAATTGTTTGTCTCTAAATGATGTAAATACAATTGATTTATTATAAAGTGGATGGCTTTGATCTTTGACTTGTGGTGTTTGTTGTAATAATTTGTCTTGCAAATTGGCTTCTATTACAAAGGCAAGGAACGCCGGTATTTTAACTATAAAGGCTTCAGCCGTCTTTAAAGCCATCCCCTTTATCGCTGCAACTTTTGCGATTTTGTTTACGTCTTGTGATTGAAGAACGTCTGGATAGGATTCTAGGATGAGTTCTAGTTTCTTGTTATTGAACCCCCTACCAAATATATTGGAGGCGGCCATAATGCTCACTAGTGGTGCACTTTGAATTTTTTCGTGTATGTTTGTATATAATTTCTGGGCTGTTTTCTCTTTAAATCCTTCCACTTTTAGGAAATCGGGAATTGTCATTTGCAAAATCTTTGATACAGAGTCAAAACCTGTTTGGATTATACGACTTATATTGCCAGAGCTAAGACCTTCTACTTCAATACCTTTAAAGAATCCTGTTATGTTTTTTTCTTTTACGATTTCATCAGTGTCTATATTTTCTACTAGAATATCTACATGAGTATCATTCCATATAAATGGAACATCTGGCATTTTAGCTTGAGTTGCTGGTACTATTACCTTTCTTATATGGGGAATTACGTCGCCACTACGTATTAACTCGATCATAGCACCAATACCTAATTTGTTATCTTGTATAAAAGCACCATTAAATCCTGTTACGTATTCGATTTTAACACCACCCAGATTGATTGGTTCTATTTGCACACGCGGTTTCAAATAGCCGTCTTTACTTGGTGTCCAAATAATGTCGACTACTTTGGCTTCTGCTATTTGATCCGAAAGAACCATCTTGAATGCAAATGCGTGTTCTGGATTACCATCTTTACGCTCTGGATATGTTTCATCATTTGTTACTATTATGCCATCTATTTCATAAGGATATGATTGACGCCAATTAATGAGTGTATCTGAAAGTAGTTCATTAGTTAGTTGAGAGCTTATCATGTTCTGAACAACATTTATGTTTAGATTTTGAAGTGCAACCATTTGTTCTGATGGTTTAACTAATGGTTTAATTAATTCATAAGACACAAAATCGACGTCTTTAATAGAATCATTAACACTCTTTTGATTGATAATTCCAGCTACCATATTACGAGGATTTGCAAATTTAGTCGCGTATTTTATTTCAAAGGTTGCCTTTGGTATAATAAATTCACCTCTTATAACGACTCCTTTGGTTTTTGGTAAACGTAAGTGAGGTATTAAATAACTAATATCTTGACCAACCTTGCCGTCGCCTCTTGTGTACAACTTTGGAGATGGACCTTCTGTAGTGTATAGTCCACTTACACCATCAAGCTTGCATGATAAAACATAAGGTCCTTGATATTTGGATGACCATGTTTTAAGAGCAGTTGTATTAGGTTTGATTTTATCCATGGAGCCCATAAAGTATGGTAATATAACTTTGTTTTTATTTGGTGGTGGTGCGCCAATCTGTTTTAATGCTGGATTATTTGGATATTTACTAGTAACATAATCTTGTAAGGTATCGAATTCATTGTCGGTCATAATTGGCTGAAAATTATAATACTGCAATTTTGCGTTGTTTAATATATTTATTAACTCTTCCTCTTTTTCCACCTTTAAGAAAGGTTCTGCAGAGCTAAGAGCCAAATCATCTTCTTCCTCTTCATCATCTTCTTCTTCAATAATTATTTTTTTTTTTGTTTTTTTTATAAATTGACGACCATCAATTCTCTCTTTTGGACTCTTGTATTCCAAATTTAAATAATCGAAAATATCTTTTTCCGATTCAAAATGGTGAGAGACTTTTTCACTTTTGGTTTTTTCTATCATTTTGTAAAGACCATGTTCATTCATAGTAAGTCCCATTTGTAAGGCATGATGACGCATCATCGTATTGAAAATTTTACTACCAGTGAAATAAAGAACTGCAAAAGGATATTCTACTGGGGTTGTAAATAAGAAATCAACTCTTCTTATTGTTGTTGAGGAAGGAATCTTAGCCATAACTAGACACTTACTTGATCCTCTAGAGAGAACTGATACAATGATTTTTTGTTTTATTAATTCATCAATAATATTTTTAAATGTTTGTTCTGTTTTTGATGTAATAATCATATCAATATCACCAGAGGTTTCATGTCCGCGACGATAAGATCCGACTACAGAAAACTCTGTTTGTTCTATTGCAATTTTTTTTACTATATTTTCTATTATTTCTTTGTATTCGTCTATTTCCTTACGAGGAATACGTTTTAAAACATCTTCATAGTATTGGAGCCCAACTTTTTGCACGTCATTAAGCAGTTGTTGATTTTCTCTAAGTTGCTCGATACTAGTAATACCTTTTTCAACTAGTTCTTGTGCTTTCTTTGGACCAATGCCATAAACATCAGTTAATATATTGACTGGATTATTTTTTTCTCGTTCTAGAACTTTTAAGGTGCCAGTTTCTAGATACTCATTTAATTTTTCCATAATAGTAGTGCCTATATTAGACTTACCTTTTAGATCCTCTGGGCTAGTAATATCGTCTTTGTGCATCATGATTGTTTCTTGTGCTTTTTGATATGCGCGTGCTCTAAATGGTTCACCATGCTTTACCATAATAGATGCGAGTTTTTCCATAAGCTCAATAAATTTTTCGTTATAACGAATTTTTTGTTGAGACATACTTATTGTATGTTGAGGAGATTTCTTTAAATCTTTTTCCACCTTTTCCACCTTTAAGAAAGGTTCTGCGGAGCTAAGAGCCAAAGTTGGTTCTGTAGAGCTAAGAGCCAAAATTGGTTTACTTGCGGAGATAAGATCCAAGGTTGGTTTATCTCTAGAGCTAAGATTAAAAGTTGGTTTTGTAGAGCTAAGAGCCAAGGTTGGTTTTGAGAAGGATGGAGGAGCTATCATGGTTTTATCTGATAATGTTGTTATATTTATCTTCTGTGATAAAGAAGTTTTTGAATCAATTTTTTCTACGTTTTTATCATCCTTCTTTTTTTTTGTTTTGTTTTTTTTCAAAAGTAACTTTGGTTGTTTACGTTTTGTTTGATGCATAATAAATATAAATATATATTTTTGTAAAAAAAAGTTTTATATTTTAACTTAACTAACTACTTATAACTAACTACTTATAACTAACTAACTACTAATAACATTTTAATCATACCACATTAAGCAATCAGTGCAAAGCGTATATCCATTTGGGATATTTTCAGATATGACATTTCTAAACCCATTAAATAATAAACAATCACAACATAGAGTATATCCATTTGGAATAGGTTTATTGTTGTTATTGGTTTCTTGGTTTACAACGTAATGGTTATCGGTTTCTTGGTTTACAACGGATTCTTGGTTTACATCGGTTTCTTGGTTTTTATCGGTTTCTTGGTTTTTATCGGTTTCTTGGTTTTTATCGGTTTCTTGGTTTACAACGTAATGCTCATTGAACATTTTTTTGCATAAAATAGCCTTTGCTTCTTCTATAGTATTGCATGCCAGTATACTTTTAAAGGTTTGTTCATAATCATATTTCAGATTGCTAATTTCTTTTTCCGATTTTAGATAGAAATCCTCCATATCGTAAAGATCATCATAAAGCTTTTGTTTAGATAAACTATTGAAATATGTTTCTTCTGTAAAGATTTCTGATTTATCATCAGTTTCTTGATAATCGACCTGTTCTTGACAATCGACCTGTTCTTGAAAATCGACAACCTGTTCTTCAGAACAGGATGTTAAGTTAATACATATTTTTTTCATTCCTGGTATATATTTTTTTGTTTTGTTTTCTAGTGCGATCCAGTACCAAGGGCTATCATGTACGATATGAGTCTTTAATTGACTAGTTACCCTTTTCTGAAAAACTTCGGTATAATTTGTATTATACCATTCGGCAAAGTGGATATAAGCGGCATTGTAAGGATTACCATTTTTATCCAATTTGGCTACAAGATCAACATGATCTACTTTACCTATTCCCATAGTATAATCAAATACTTGAGATATGTATTCTGAAGTAAAGTTAGTAAAGACATGAGGAATGTAAATACTTAGATTTTGATCAACCTCAAATTGTTGTTGTTCTTGTTGTTGTGTGTTCATTATTTAAAATTTGTTGTTGTTTGCTTTTATACAATTTATTTTAATCTAAAAAAGTATTTCAATTTTTTTCATATGTATATTTCCTTTTCATTGATTTTTATTAGTAGTGTGTTAAACTAAAAATTTATAAAAAAAATGAAATACTTTTTATAAAATATAATAATCATTATAATTACAATGTCTAATACAAATTCTAATACAAATTCTAAAGGTCAGATTATTGAGGAGCTTGATGTTGCGTACTATGATGTAAAATTAAATTGTGAACCAGTAATAAATTGTGAAGCAGAAATTTTGGAATGGTGTGAAAAATATTTGGAATATAAATCGAGTTTATCAAAGAAAGTACCTTTGATAAATTCGGTAGCTGAGACTGAGCTTTTATCATGGTGTGAAGTTTATTTGAATGCAAAAAAAAATAAGTTATAACTTAATAACTTATATAAAATTTATACAGGTGTTCTGTTCTCATGGATTTAAATATATTCTTTAATATCTTTATCCATTTTTTTTATTTGTTTTTTTATATTTACAATTTTAATTTCATTTGATACGTTTTTATATAGAAGAAACTCTAGTTCGCCATCTTGTATTTTCATTTGTTTTTTGAGATGATTTAGTTTTTCAGTTATCATGTAAATTTTTATTGATATTGTTACTATAAATGTTGTAAATAATAGTAACAATATATGATTTTTATGACCAAAAGTTGAAATATATTTTTCTAAGATAAATTTTATTATATTAATAACTAACTTGTAAACAATTATAATAAATTGAGTAGTATCATTTAATATTTTATTAATTGAAGAATTGAAGAATTTATCTTCGTTGTTCATTATTGCTAAAATTGCTGTGTGTGACATGTTGATGTCTTTATTTTTTGTAAAATATTTTCTTTCATTTTTATTTTTATACTTTCTTAAATTTTAAACGCTTATTCTTTTTACTACCTTTTCTTTTTTTATGAGTCTTATTCTTTTTACTACCTCTTCTCATTATTTTACTACCTCTTCTTTTTTTACTACCACCTTTCATTATTTTACCACCTTTTCTTGCAACATATGAATATCCTAATCTTGATTTACAATTTGTAAAATTTGTTGATCTACATATTGGGCACACTCGGTTGTTTAATTTTTTTAAACATTCATTATGTATTCGGTGTCCATTATTACATATTCCACAATTCGGTACTCCATCTATAATTTCATCAATATCTATAGGTTCCTGACAAACAGGACATTCATAGTCACTATTCATTGGTAGTTTATCTTTTGTATCAACATATTGAAGACTCATAATATATATACATAAATATAAATTTGACATTGTTTTATTTTTCGTGGGATATATATTTGTTTTGATTGTGGTGGGATATATATTTGTTTTACTTGTGGTGGGATATGTATTTGTTTTACTTGTGGTATATGTTATAGAATATGTTATAGAATATGTTATAGAATATGTTATAAAATATGTTATACAATATGTTATACAATATGTTATACAATATGTTATACAATATGTTATACAATATGTTATACAATATGTTATACAATATGTTATACAATATGTTATGGAATATGTTGCCCTGTCGCATCCTTCCTCGGTTACCCTCTTCCACGTCATTTTTTTTACCATATGCGGCATTATAGTGTTTCCTATAAGTGCGACCATATATGCTATCAAATAGGGCTAATAGCAGCAGCAGGCAGCAAGTAGTGTAGTATGTACATTTGTTATAGTACAAGGTAAATACATATTAAATCTGTAAAGATCAATAATTACAAAAGAAAAAAGTTATCATTCATTTAACTATTATATGTTCTTAACAGCAGCAGGCAGCAGGAAAAAAAGGGTGATTACCCAATTTTTCTTTTCTTTTTATTTTTTTATATTATTTATTTATTTTATTTACCAAGCGCTATTGTCTGCAATATCGTCGTCATCTTCGCTGTCAGTATCAGCATTAGCCCAACTTCCCGGGATAAATTTAGGCTTTGCTATTTCTGTCTTTTTTGCGCGCATTCCTGAATTTAACAGAATAAAGTTGGCAGGTAGCTGTGGTCTTCCAATTAGTATAGGAACTGGCTTTGCAAGTGCAGCAGCATATGCGCCAACAGGTACCCGTTTTGATGGTTCGCATAAGGCAGGATATTCTTCTTTGATTGGGACGTCAACATTGTCATCACATAGAAGAGCGAATCCTCCTTTACGCTCTACTATTTTTTCTTCTTGTGCAGGAGGCTTCATTTTACTACGTTTCTCTTCTTTACGAGAACGCTCATCTGCTTTTTCTTTGTTTGCAAGTACATGACAAAACTTGGTTGTATGTCCTAACTCATAGCAGTACCTACATTCTGTATTGAGAAGAGTAGGACATGTTACTATGGTTTTACCTGTATTTTTGTCTTGGGATTTAACCCAATGACTGCTATAATCTTTCTCTTGTTTTCCTGCATCGTGACAGACTTTGCAGTAAGGTTTTCTCTGGTTGTGTGTCATTATTTTAAAACTTAATTTGGTATGTGTGTATATAATTAGTTTGTAGATAAAAAAGTATTTCAATTTTTTTCAATATAATATTTTTGTGTAAAAATAATAAAAGGACTAAAAATTTATATTTTAATAAAAAAAATGATATACTTTTTCATAGTTACATAAGTATTACAACATATAACAAATTTATTTTAAAAATGACGCAAGATTCAATTAACAAAGAGTTAATTGATAAGCATATGGTAATGTTTGATACCTATTTAGATAAGAGTAATCTGACTCGGCATCAGTATCAGAAAGATGGAGTACGATGGATTCTCTCTAATGAGTTGAGTGAAACACCAATTTGTGGTGTTAGAGGCGGCTTTATTGCTGACGAAATGGGACTAGGTAAGACTATAATGATGATAGGTACAATGCTGTGTAATTTTGTAGATAGAACTCTTATTATTGTACCACCTGCACTTGTCGACCAATGGTATGTTCAAATTGCACGCACTACCGGTCATAAGGCTCTCATATTTCATGGGAACAATAAGAAGAAAATTAGCCAGGATATGTTGAATCATTCCAAGGTTGTCATTGCAACATATGGTGCAGTTAGTATAACAAAAGGAAGTAAAGGTCTCACACCACTACATAAGGTATGTTGGTCTCGTCTTATATTTGATGAGGCACATCATTTGAGAAATAAAAACACTTCACTCTACTTTGGTGCCAAGTTACTACATACTTCTATTCGTTGGTTAGTCTCTGGTACTCCCATACAAAATTGCAAAACCGATTTTTATAACTTATGCAACATGATTAATCTACCGGCTAGTTTTTATACAAATGCTGATAATTTGAAGGTATTGACCTCTACCTTTATTTTGAAACGCACCAAGAAACAGGTTGGTATCATAATTCCTGATTTGGTTCAAGACAAAAAAATAATTAAATGGTCAAATAATACAGAAAAAGAGTTATCAGAAGAGCTACATTCTGTCTTACAATTTAGTATGGTTCAAGGTAAGGGCAAGGGATTACCATTCGCAGGCCATTTGACTGCAATAATCAAGGCAAGACAGGCTTGTATATTGCCACAACTTCTCTCTAATAGGCGTGACTATTCAGAATATAATGAAGCCTTTAATTGTAGTAGTAAGCTTGATTTTGTTATAGGTAAGATTTTGGAGCGGAAGGAGAATGGCAATGGTAAGTTAATCTTCTGTCATTTTCGCAAAGAGATTGATGAGATCGCGTCAAGGTTAACAGCGGGCGGAATGACAAATGTGGCGACATTTGATGGTCGTACATCTAATCGCAAAGATGTTCTTAGTCAGAGCCATGAAGCGCTCATACTACAAATTCAAACAGGGTGCGAAGGTCTTAATTTACAAGAGCATTATAGTGAAATTTATTTCATTAGTCCGCATTGGAATCCTGCAGTTGAAGATCAAGCGGTTGCTAGGTGTCACCGAATTGGTCAGACCAAGGTAGTGTATGTAGAGAGATTTGAGATGTCTTCATTTGGTAAGAATATAGAAGTAGATACTATTAATATCGAAAAATATGTCAATAATACCCAGGAAGGTAAGAGAGAAGTAGCTAAAAAATATTTTAAATAAATCAGTGTAGCTAGGTAGCTAGGTAGCTAGGTTTTTTTATTTTTTAATAAATACGACGTCCATAATCGTCAAATTCTCTGCTACAATTGTTTCCTTCTAGAGCTTCTTTTTGTATACAATCCATCTGGAACATTGACTGACACCATTCTATGTAGGTATGGTATGAACCATGCAATGCAAAATTATATCCTTTGACTCTTATATTATATTGTTTTATAGCTTCTTTCTCTCTAATTTCTTGTCTTGATAATCTTGATGAACTTGATGATTTGTTTCCCATTTTGTTTTGATATAATTTAATATAATTATATTAATTTAAATCATTTTTTTTCTATTTGTGTTGTGTTTAAATGGCTTTAAGTTGTTTAAATATATTATATAATTGAGAAACTTAAAGAAAACCTTCAAATATTCTTTGGGGAAAGTATTTCGGATTTCAAAAAATGGACAAAAATAAATGTCCAAAAATCAAAACCTAAAAATAGTTTGCCAAAAACCGAAAATTTGTTACCATAAAAATTCTTATGGTCTGACTACAAAAAAAATAATTTATAATTTGTTTGCATAAATTTTTTTATAAGTATTTAAAAATAAAATATTTTGTCAATATATAGCAATGTTTAGCAATAATTTTACCCAAAAAAACCCATCCAATTTTGTATGTAATAATTGTGACTTTAATACATGTAATAAAAAGGACTTTATTAGACATACACAGACCAAAAAACATATTAGCAATGTTTCTCAATGTGTTTTACCCAATTTTACCCAAAAAAACCCATTTGCATGTACATGTGGTAAAACGTACAAGGATAACTCAGGATTATGGAGACATAAAAAGAAATGTACATTTGAAGTTGATACTAATTCTGACTCCGATTCTGTATCCGAACATCAACCTTCAGATAAGGAACTCATTGTAATGTTAATTAAAGAAAATAGTGAATTCAAAAATATTATGATGAAGGTGTTGGAAAATGGAACTACTAGTAATTCCCATAATAATACTAATTCCCATAACAAGTCCTTCAATTTGCAGTTCTTTTTAAATGAAACATGTAAAAATGCAATGAACATTACTGATTTTGTGGATTCTCTCCAATTACAACTTTCAGATCTGGAAAAGGTTGGCGAAGTTGGTTACATTGAAGGTATTTCAAGTATTATTATAAAGAAGTTGAATGCAATGGATGTTACAGAAAGACCAATTCATTGTACTGATAAAAAGAGAGAAACAATGTACATCAGAGATGAAGACAAATGGGAAAAAGAAGATGAAAAGCGTGACAAAATGCATAAGATGGTTAAGAAAGTTGCATACAAAAACATAGATCTTATTTCTTCATTTAGAGAGAAATATCCAGATTTCAAGAAAATTAATTCAAAATACTCTGATCAGTTTAACAAAATCATTATTGAGTCCATGGGTGGCAAGGGCGACAATGAGTATGAAAAAGAAGAGAAAATAATCAAACGTGTTGCCAAAGAGGTGTTTGTTGACAAAATCCTTTAAGTTGTTTTTTTATTATAGTATATAATTGGAATTAATTTTAAAGTGTATAGTATTTCTCTCTACACTTTAAAAGTAGATACATCGTTGACCTATATCATTTAATCATGAACTATACAATTAGAGAGAATAGCAGCAGCAGCAGGCAGGTAACTACACTTTAACATATAATATATTTACTATAATACAATTACATTTTATAACAGCAGCAGGCAGCAGGAAAAAAATACTTATTATTTTAATCTATCTAGCTATCTATCTACCTAGCTACTTAACTAACTACTTATTCATCAACAATATCATCTTCTAGCTCAGAATCAGAATCATCTGTATTATGAAAGACAATTGTCTTACTATCTGCAATCCATTTACCTACTGGAACTAGTTCCTCCTTGGCAGTGTAGATGTCTAGATCATAGACTATGTTTGTCTGTTTAGAGCGGATATATTTCTTACCATCTGGTCCGCTGCATTTTTTATATGTCTCTTCTTCTTCAACCTTTAAGTCAACCTTTAAGAAAGGTTGATCCAAAATTGGAGTCAATTTTTTTACTGCCTTTTCAGTTACCTTTTTCTCAGTTACTTTTTTTTCAGTTACCTTTTTCTCAAGAGCTGCCTTCTTGGCTGCCTTCTCTGCCTCTAGAGCTTCCTTTTTGGCTACCTTCTCGGCTTCCAGAGCTGCTTTTTTGGCTACCTTCTCGGCTTCCAGAGCTGCTTTTTCTTCAGCACTTTTTTTTTGTTTTTTTTCTACAACTACAACATCAGTAACTACTACATCAGATGTTACCTCTTCAGTAACTACTACATCAGCTGTTACCTCTTCAGTAACTACTACATCAGCTGTTACATCTTCAGTAACTACATCAGAAACTACATCAGCAATTGTTACCTCTTCAGTAAATACATCTTCAGTAACTACATCAGTAACTACATCTTCAGTAACTAGATCAGTAACTAGATCAGTAACTAGATCAGTAACTGCATCTTGAGTAACTGCATCTTCCGTTGCATCTTTGGCTCTTAGCTCCGCAGAACCTTTTTCAAAGGTGGAAAAGGTGGAAAAGGTGGAAGCAACTAAACTTGCAAACAAGTCTTCTTCGTCGTCAGCTAGTTCAACTACTTTATTTGACTTCTTTGGGCGACCTTTTGTACCTTTTGCTTCTTTGACTTCTTTTGGTTTTGTTGCTGGACGACCACGTTTTGTTTCAATTGGGATTACAAAGTGTTCTGCTAGTATTTTTATACCAAATTTATCTCCTTCTGAGATCACCTGTTCTTCAGTTAAGTTATATTTTTTCATTATTTTTGTATATGGAGTTGGTTTACGCCCTTTTGGGTCTGTATAATCAAATGCATTCACTGCAATACGTTGACTAATTGTTCCGTATTCTGGGATACCATCTTCACTTTTATCTGCTAATTGTTGACACGATTTGCAGTACTCATTTTCTTTTTTTTTACCTTGGCATTGCGTATAGAGTCCATTGTTTTGACGCAATGCTTGGCACAAATTATCATTATGTTCTCCGTTAAATGGTAATGGGAATAAAGCTTTTGCAACACTTACACTACCTTTTGAACTTGAATCCTCTTTTGAACCTCTACTACCACCTCTACTACCACCTCTACTACCACCCTTTGATCTTGAAGACAACGATAATGATACCATCAGTTCACGCATCGCTTCTTCACCATCAAAATTATACTTTAATGCACAACTACTTATCACTTGCTCTGCTACATTACGCACCATACCACACATCATACTATTCATATTCATGTTTACTATCATTGAAGAAGACATCTTTTTTAACTATACAAATACACTTATCACAACCTTTTTTATCAATTTTTTAT
>Ga0114960_10002312_pt1 | contig 14951 bp, 12 predicted proteins | sample C_130625_MF_Meta_FD_92637 | JGI IMG/M metagenome (GOLD analysis project Ga0114960, IMG submission 92637) | Freshwater microbial communities from Lake Croche, Canada to study carbon cycling - C_130625_MF_MetaG | ecosystem: Environmental > Aquatic > Freshwater > Lake | place: Lake Croche, Canada... | reverse complement strand
GCAGGAACACCAATCGACATCTTCGCAACCACTCCTGCTTCGTGGCCGACGAAGACCACGGGTTCCAACGCAGCAGCAAAGCCCTAACAGCGACCGTTCATTTTTGAGCCCTAATGGCTCTGGATACTCAGGCGTGCTCGTCGTGAGACTGGCCCGCCAACGCAGCGTTGGCCATAGCCATGATGCGCGATGGTTCGTTGCGCACCAGTGCGCCGACTGACGCGGGATCAAGACGCAAGACCTCGTCGGGCACTGCGTCGACGATCGCACGGCGTTCCATGTAGTGGTGCGTGCTCGCAACAGCGGCAAACACCTGAGCACGCACTGCAACGAGATCGGCCGGGGCTTCCGAGAGATAGCCCCAGAGCGTGAGAGCAACCGTGAGGTCGTGAATGGCCGGTGCGCGGCCAAACATTGCCGAGCGACGCATTGCGATAGCAACACTGCCAGCGATGGCATCGTCTTCAGACTCGACCGAGGTCAGAACAAGACGGCCTCGGACCTGGCGGGCTAAGCGAAGGGCGAAGCCCTGATCCGGGCCCGGATCGCCTAGGCGAGGGCCAAGAGGCTGACGACCGGTGATCTCTGCTGGCCGATCGGCCATCCATGACTCGGGACGCCACGGAGGCGACTGGTACACACGAGCGGGATCGTCGACGGGAGCGGGAACGTAATCAGGAGCAGCCATTGGTGGTGAATCTACCCGGCGAGATCGTCGGCGTGGACCAAGCCGAACTGAATGGAGTCCATGAGCGCCTGCCATGAGGCCTCGATGACGTTGCTGTCGACACCCACTGTCGTCCAGACACGGTCGCCGTTGGTGGAATCGATAAGCACTCGAACAACAGCACCGGTCGCAGCACCGCCGTCGACAACACGCACCTTGAAATCGGTGAGATGAATGCGATCAAGGGCCGGGAATCGACCATTCAGCGCACGACGTACTGCCGCATCGAGCGCATTGACGGGGCCATTGCCTTCGCCATCAGCAGAGACACGCTCGCCATCGATCCAGAGTTTCACGGTTGCTTCGGTACTGACTTCGAGCCCGCCTTCGGGCATGGCCGGACCTTCACGATGGAAACTTGAAACTCGGTATTCCTCGACCTCGAAGAAGTCCTGCACCCAACCGGTGGCGCGACGCATACGAAGTTCGAGCGATGCATCGGCCGATTCGAAAAGCCAACCTTCGGCTTCGAGCTGTTTGAGTTCCTCGGACAATGCGGCAACTGATGGGTCGTCGAGCTCGACACCGAACTCGTCGGCTTTCATCGCCATACCGGCGCGACCGCCGAGATCAGAAACGAGCACACGGGTGTGATTGCCAACGATCGAAGGATCGATGTGTTCGTAGGTTGCTCCGCCCGCCCGCCCTAGTGCTGATGTATGCAGTCCACCCTTGTGAGCAAACGCCGATGCGCCCACGTACGGGTCGGCTGGATGCGGCGGAAGGTTGACCAGTTCGGCCACGCGATGACTCACGACCGTGAGTCGGTCGAGATGGCCTTCGGGCAAGGTAGCCACACCAAGTTTGAGCGTGAGGTCAGGGATGACCGTCATGAGGTTGGCATTGCCGGTGCGTTCGCCGTAGCCGTTGATGGTGCCCTGGACCTGAGTGGCACCGCCAACAACGGCAGCGACAGAGTTCGCAACCGCGCAACCGGAATCGTTCTGCGTATGAATGCCAACCGCAGTTGCGCCACCAACAAATGACACAACATCGGAGACGATGTGCTGGACCTCGTGCGGGAGTGAACCGCCGTTGGTGTCGCACAACACAACGCAATCGGCACCGTTGACCATCGCCGCTTCGAGTACACGGAGTGCGAATTCGGCATTGGCTTTGTAACCGTCGAAGAAATGTTCGGCATCGAAGAACACGCGCAAGCCTTCGGCCTTCAAGAACGCAACCGATTCGGCAACCATTGCGATGCCTTCATCGAGAGTCGTGCGCAGCGCTTCAGTGACGTGAAAGTCCCAGCTCTTGCCAACGATGCACACAGTCGAAGTTCCGGCGCCGACGAGTGCCGCCAGCGTGGGGTCGACATCGACCTTGCCGGCGGGACGACGAGTTGAACCGAATGCAACGAGTTCAGCGTTGGAGAGCTTCAATTCAGATGGAGCCCGCTGGAAGAACTCTTCGTCCTTCGGGTTGGCCTGGGGGTAACCGCCTTCGATCCAACGAACGCCGAGCCAGTCGAGTTGCTCGGCGACTCGGAGTTTGTCTTCGACAGTGAGGGAAATGCCTTCGAACTGGGCGCCATCGCGCAGGGTCGTGTCGAAGATTTCGACCGACGAAGGCAACAACGGAAGTTCCGGCGTTGAACCGTTCTTAGTGGACATACTCCAACCAGTCCTCGTAACGGGGAACATGTCCGCGAACAACGCGGCCGTATTCAGCAGCGATGGCCGAGGTCATCGGACCGGGGCACGGAATCGGACGATCGTCGACCGCGTTCACGGCGGAAACTTCAGCCGCAGTTCCGCACAGGAAGATTTCTTCCGACACATAGAGGTCAGAGCGTGTGAGGTAATCGACGCGGAACTCGTACCCAAGATCGCGACCGATGGTCATGACGCTGTCCTGAGTAATGCCTTCGAGCGCGCCCGCTGCGATCGGCGGCGTAATGAACACACCGTCTCGCGCAACAAAAATGTTTTCGCCGGTGCATTCGCTCACGAAACCTTGCGGGTTGAGCATGATCGCTTCGTCGTAACCGCCCTTGAGCGCTTCGACCTTGGCCAAGGATGAGTTCACGTAGTTACCGGTGGTCTTTGCCGCCGGCGGCATCGTGTTGTGATCGTGACGAGTCCAGGATGAGATCTTCGTGCTGATGCCCTTGGTGAGTGCGTCTTCGCCGAGGTAAGCGCCCCACGGCCAGCAGGCAATGGCAACGTCAACCGAACACGGAAGCGTGTTGAGACCCATCTCGCCGTAGCCGTAATAGGCGATCGGACGGATGTAGGCAGAAGGAAGACCTGACGCCTTCACGACGTCTTTAGTTGCCTGCACCAACTCGTCGACCGAGTAGGGCATGTCCATACCGAGGATTTTCGCCGAGTTGTGCAGTCGCTCCATGTGTTCCGTGAGACGGAACACCGCAGGCCCCTTCGGGGTCTCGTAGGCACGAACTCCTTCAAACACACCCATGCCGTAATGAAGCGTGTGGGTGAGGACGTGGATTTTCGCATCGTCCCAATCGACGAGCGTTCCATTCATCCAAATCTTGTTGGTAGGCGTAATGGGCATTGCGTTGCCTCTCAGAGACGAGCGACGACAAGGTCGCCGATTTCGGTAGTGGAACCAGTGAGGGTTGCGGTGTCGGAACACGCGTTACGGATTGCGGTAGCGGCCGCATCCTCACCGAGGAATTCGAGCATCATCGCTGCCGAAAGAATTGCCGCAACGGGGTTGGCTTTATTCTGACCAGCAATATCAGGCGCCGAGCCGTGTACTGGTTCGAACATCGACGGGCTCGTGCGATTGGGGTTGAGATTGCCCGACGACGCGAAACCTATGCCACCAGAAACCGCTCCACCGAGATCGGTGAGAATGTCACCGAACAGGTTGTCGGTAACGATCACGTCGTAACGCTTGGGGTCTTCAACGAAATAGATGCAGGCCGCATCGACATGGTTATAAGCGGTGGAGACATCGGGGTATTCAGCAGCGACCTCATTAAAGGTGCGCTCCCAAAGATCGCCAGCAAATGTCAGAACATTGGTCTTGTGTACCAGCGTGAGGTGCTTGCGATCGCGACTACGAGCAAGTTCGAATGCGTAACGAACGCAACGCTCTACGCCATGGCGAGTGTTGACAGACCCCTGTGTTGCGACCTCGAACGGTGTGTTCTTACGGAGGAAGCCGCCCTCACCGGCATAGGTGCCTTCGGTGTTCTCACGGATCACGATGAAATCATGCGAACCGTCGGGCGCAAGAAACGGACGCTGGTTGACATAGAGATCGAGATCGAAGCGCATCTTGAGGAGAAGCCCGCGTTCAATGACACCTGGCGGCACGTCGGGCGTTCCAACTGCGCCGAGTAGAAGCGCATCCAGACCACGCCACTCTTCAACCGTTGCGTCGTCGAGCACGACGCCGTCGCGCAGATAGCGAGCGCCGCCGAGGTCGTAGTCGACGCAATCGAGCTCAACACCTGCAGCGCGGATGACATTGAGAGCCACGGGGATGACCTCATGACCGATTCCGTCTCCGGGGATGACTCCGATTCTGTGACTCACGATGACTCCGATTGGTTGCTGTGCAGATGGGGGCAGTGCTGACGGCTGTGGGACAAGTCCTGTGCTGGAACGAGAAAGCCGCCCACCGGGGTGGACGGCCGAGGGCGCACACCGGGTTCGGCGTGCGCTAGCGAATGATCACGATGGAGCGCGAACGGCGTGGGCTCGGTGTGGACATGGATCATGACTCTAGCCCGACCCCCTTCCGGCGCCCTAGGCGAGTTCCGCAGGTGCCTTGTACGCTGGCGAAATGGCCGACGTCCACCAGTTCACTCAACAGACCCACGACCGGCTGAGCGCCGAACATGAGCAGCTCACGACCCATGGTCGGGTCGATATTGCCCGCAAGATCCAGGCCGCCCGCGAAATGGGCGATCTCTCCGAAAATGGCGACTACCACGCCGCCAAAGAGGAGCAGGGCAAGATGGAAGCCCGGATCCGCCAACTCGAGGCACTGCTCCTCGATGCCGAAATCGTCGAGGCCGCCGATGGCTCCTCCGTCGTTGCCGGCGTGATCGTCGGTATCCGCTACGGAGGCGACGACGAGGTCGAACGACTTCTGGTCGGTTCGGTCGAGGAACGTGGCGAACTCGAAGTGCTCACACCTGGGTCACCTCTCGGCGTCGCCCTCATGGGCGCCAAAGTCGGCGACATCGTCGACTTCGAAGCTCCCGGTGGCGTCCTCAAGGTCGAAATCGTCGCCATCGAAGCCTGACGGCTTCCACCACATGTCGCCCTCGCTCCCTGGATCCACACCATTTCCCACCCCAGGCCTTCCCGAGGGTCGCGAACTCGATCTGCCTGGTCGCGGAACGACATGGATCCGCGAAGCAGCCGGTCCTCCCGGCGCACCCACGCTGCTTCTGCTGCACGGCTGGACCGCCAATTCCGCGCTGAATTGGTTTGGCACCTACGAATCGCTGCAGCGCGAGTTCAACGTGGTTGCGATGGATCATCGTGGTCACGGTCAAGGCATTCGGAGTCGGCGTCGATTCAAACTTGAAGACTGCGCTGACGATGCGGCTGCGGTTCTTGAGGTGCTCGGAATCGAACGCGCAATCGCCGTCGGCTATTCGATGGGCGGACCCATCGCTCAGTTGCTCTGGCGACGCCACCCCAAAACGATCGAAGGGCTCGTGCTGTGCGCGACTGCAGCAAGATTCCGCGACCGTCGTGGCGAGCGCGCTCTCAGCGGAGTCGTGACCGGACTTTCGTTCGCTACACGAGTAGCCCCGTCTTCGGTCAACCGTCGGCTTTCGGAACGAGTACTCGTTTCCAAGTACGACACGACGCCCTTGGGGAACTGGGCTCGCGAACAAGCGCGTCAGAACGATCTCCGAATCATGCTCGAGGCCGGCCACGATGTTGCGTCCTACGACGCTCGCAACTGGATCGAAACAGTCGATGTGCCAACTGCAGTTGTCCTCACGACACGCGATGAAACCGTTCCGCCCCACCGCCAGCGTCAACTGGCAGACGCAATATCAGGCACAAACGTTTTCGAAGTCAGCGGTCGCCACGACATGTGCGCAACTCGTCCGGAGCGATTTGCTGATGTGTTGTTGAGCGCTTGCCAAGACGTTGCCGCCCGACTCAGCTACTGAAACGAACGCGTCGGCCCAAGACCTCTTCGAGAAGTCCTTTTCGGTCTTCGGCGGTTTGCACCTCAAGATCAACGTCTAACCCATCGCGTTGCTGCACTGCGATCACGACCTCGTCCACATCTTGCGCTGCTGAAACAACGATGCGCTCGACTCTGCCCTTATGCGAACGGTCAAGAGCGATTGCAACCCGGAGGAGGCCGGCAAGAACACGAACCCGTTCTTGATCGTCGGACCAAAGACGAGCGAACTCTGGGTGCTTCAGTTTCGGAGCGCTCTTGCGGTGATAGCGCGCAATCTGAGCAATGAGCTCGATTTCATGGTCGGTGAAACCAGCCAGACGATCGGAGTGCCGAATTACGTAATAGGAATGTTTGTGGTGCTCCGAATGTGAAACCGATAGCCCCACATTGGCGAGGAGCGCACCGGCTTCGAGTAACTCGCGCGAATCATCACCGAGACCATGAAGCGAAGACGTTGCATCGAAAAGGTCGAGGGCGAAGCCAGCTGCTCGCATCGAGTGATCGACGTCGTCATCCATTGACTCAGCAAGATGGAGCACACTGCGCCGACGCAAGTCACGCAAATGATGAAGAGTTGCGCCGCGACGTCGAGAAAGTGCATCGAGGAGCACGCCCTCACGCAGCGCGTTGTCGGAAATCACAATTTCGTCAATACCAAGCTCTTCAACTGCCTGTTCAAGGATGAGCGCGCCCGCGAGGATGATGTCAGCGCGACTGGGATCCATTCCACGAAGAGCTCGTCGTTCCTCGACCGAACTCGCAGCAACAAGTGACCTCACAGCACCTTTGATCTCGTCCCGAGACATAACAAAATTGTTGAAAGTACGAGGGGTCGCGTCACCACGCTGTGCGCTTACAAGCGAGGCGACTGTTTCGGCTGTTCCGGAAGAAGCAATAGCAACACCAAATCCGACTCGTTCCACTTCCCGCACCATCGGAGCCATCACTGAGCGAATATGGCGGCGGCACGCCTCGACCGCACCGGGATGTAGGCGTTCTCCTCGGAAGAAGCGACGAGTGAGTCGAATCGCGCCAAGTTTGAAACTGCCGGCAGCCAACGTTTCACCCTGCTCACCAACAAGGATTTCTGTACTCCCACCACCAATGTCGATCACAACAAGTCGCTGATCGAACACAGGCACCGCTTGCAACACACCAATGTGGATGAGCCGGGCCTCTTCGACACCTGCGATCACATCGACAACCACGCCCGCTTCATCACGCGCGCGGTCAATGAAGACATTGGCGTTCTCTGCTTCTCGAACTGCGCTGGTGGCAACGGCAACGACATCGGCTTCATGAATCGCGGCAATTTTCACTAAACGCTTCAGCGCGAGCACGCCTCGATCGATCGCTTCTTCAGAGAGTTCTTTCATGTCGCCCGAGCTAGAACCCAAGCGCACCATTTCTTTTTCCCGAGCGATGACCTCGAACGCTGGTCCTACGAACTCGCCGGCAACAGAAACTTCACCCACTCGGGCAACAACCATATGGAACGAGTTGGTTCCAATATCAATTGCTGCGAGCGGACGTTCGGTCACGCGCCTGCGCCTCGAAGACCGGCGTTCACTTCGATCTGGCGGGCTGCGTTGACCACAAAGGCACCGTACCGCTTGCCCGGCTGTTTCGTGGTCCTCTCGATCGGTCCCGAAACACTGACCGCAGCGACGATGCGTCCGCCCGAATCACGGACGGGTGCAGAGACCGATGCGACGCCAGCCTCGCGTTCGCCAACACTTTGCACCCACTCGCCGATTTCTGCGGCACCTTCTGTGAGCACTCGCGCTGCGGACCCCGCCGAAAGAGGAAGTCGAGCGCCGAGCGGAACAATGGTTCGCAATCCATGAAGTGATTGCAGAGCAGCAATGCACACTCGCTCGCCGCCATCACGTACAAAGAGTTGGACGCTTTCACCGGTTTCATCACGCAACGTCGCAAGGGGAACAGACGCCGCAGTTGCAAGTGGCCAGGTTTCTGCAGCCGCCTGGCCCAACGAAAGCAACCGGGTACCCAGAATGAATCGCCCATCGCCGTCACGGCGTACGAGTCCATGCTGTTCAAGCGCCGTAGCGAGTCGATGTGCCGTCGCACGGGGTAACCCTGTTACCTCCACGAGTTCCGACAACGACCGAGGCTGGACCTCAAGCGCGGCAAGAACATCGATCGCCTTGTCCAGAACGCCCACACCCCCTACAGTGTTTCCCACGGAGCAAGATTAGCGTCCCATTATGTGAGACACAAACTGCACCGTCCTGGGCTCACGTCATCGTCGGCCCCGGTCCATCTCCCGAACAGGAGCAGCACATGGCCCCGAGAACCCTCTCGCAGAAACTTTGGGACGATCACATCGTGCATCGTGCCGATGGCGAACCCGATGTTCTCTACATCGACCTCCACCTCGTTCATGAGGTGACCTCACCTCAGGCCTTCGATGGTCTTCGCATCAACGGTCGTGGCGTTCGTCGCCCCGAACTCACCGTCGCCACCGAGGATCACAACGTTCCCACCTCCGATATCGATCAGCCCATCGCCGATCCCATCTCGCGCAAGCAGGTCGACGTGCTGCGCGCCAACACCTCAGAGTTCGGCATTGTCGAACATGCAATGGGCACCCCCGGTCAGGGCATCGTGCATGTGATCGGACCAGAACAAGGTCTGACCATGCCGGGTATGACGATCGTGTGCGGCGATAGCCACACCGCGACCCACGGTGCGTTCGGCGCTTTGGCCTTCGGCATCGGAACTTCCGAGGTTGAACACGTCATGGCCACACAAACGTTGCCGCAACATCCTGCGTCAACCATGGCCGTCAACGTGAACGGTGCACTTCCCGATGGCGTTACCGCCAAGGACCTCGTACTCGCCATCATCGGCCGTATCGGCACGGGCGGCGGCATCGGTTCTGTCATCGAATACCGCGGCGAAGCAATTCGCTCGTTGTCGATGGAAGGCCGAATGACGGTCTGCAACATGTCGATCGAAGCTGGCGCCAAAGCCGGTCTCATCGCTCCCGACGAAACAACGTTTGAGTACCTCAAGGGCCGCAAATACGCCCCGACCGGTGCCGACTGGGACGCGGCAGTTGCCTACTGGCGCACACTCCCCACTGACGAAGGCGCAGTGTTCGACAAGGTTGTCGACATCGATGCAACGAAACTTCGTCCGTTCGTTTCGTGGGGCACCAACCCCGGCCAGGTCATCGAACTCGATGCCAACGTGCCCGATCCCGCTTCGTTTGCCGATTCTTCGGAGAGCGATGCTGCTGCACGTGCACTCGAATACATGGGCCTCACTGCAGGAACACCAATCAAGGACATCCAAGTACAAACGGTGTTCATCGGTTCGTGCACAAACAGCCGTATCGAAGATCTCCGTGCTGCAGCAGCAGTTGCCGAAGGTCGTCAGGTTGCAGCCGGCGTTCGCGCCATGGTCGTTCCTGGTTCGTTCATGGTGAAGGGTCAGGCTGAAGCCGAAGGGCTCGACAAGATCTTCACTGCGGCTGGTTTCGATTGGCGCGAACCAGGTTGTTCGATGTGCCTGGCCATGAACCCCGACAAGTTGGCACCGGGTGAACGCTCTGCATCAACCTCGAACCGCAACTTTGAAGGACGACAGGGCAAGGGTGGCCGCACGCACCTTGTCTCCCCTGCCGTCGCTGCAGCAACCGCCATCGCTGGAACCTTCGCCGATCCACGCGATCTGGCCTGAAAGAACTGAGAGAACAATGGAACCAGTCATCACCATCAGCGGAACCGCACTCCCGCTCGACCGCTCCGATGTCGATACCGATCAGATCATCCCCAGCGATTGGCTCAAGCGCGTTGAGCGCACCGGCTTCGGCAAGGGGCTCTTCTCTGAATGGCGTGAAGATCCGGAATTCGTCATGAACCTTCCGCAGTTTGGCGAAGCGTGCATCCTTGTCGCCGGAGCCAACTTCGGCGTGGGTTCATCTCGCGAACACGCCGTGTGGTCGATCATGGATTACGGATTCAAAGCTGTCATCGCTCCCCGCTTCGGCGACATCTTCCGGAACAACTCTGCGAAGAACGGTCTCGTGCCAGTTGTGCTCCCCGCTGACGTGAGCGAACGCATCCTTCGCGCTGTCGAGGACGAACCCACCACGCAGATCTCCATCGACATCGCCACCAAGCGAGTCACGGTTCCGTCACTCGATATCGACATCGAGTTCCCGCTGGATGACTCCACTCAGGATCGATTCCTCAATGGGCTCGACGACATAGGAATCACCCTGCAGCACGTCGACGCGATTACTGCGTTCGAGGCAACTCGCCCCGCGTGGATGCCAGCAACGAATCGTTGAACTAGCTGAGCGAGCCCGGCCGCGACACGGCGGTCGGGTCTTCGCCGGTGTCACGGACTCGCACGATGCGGTTCAGTGCATTGAGCAGCGCTCGAGCCGAAGCCTCGACCACATCGGTGGAAAGGCCACGGCCTGGCATCGAAACACCATCGACCTCGAAGCGCAGTGCCACATCGGCCAACGCATCGACGCCGCCGGTTACCGACGTGACGGCGTAATCGGTGAGCGTTCCTTCGATGCCTGTGGCATTACGAATCGCTGCGCACGCAGCGTCGACCATGCCAGAGCCTTCGGCGGTGGCTTCGATCTTGGTGCCATCGTGGTCGAGCACGATGGTTGCGGTCGGCGTCGAACTTGAGCCACCGTGACTGTCGAGTGAAACCAGAGAGAACGCGTAGCGAACGGTGTCGCCCATTTCCTCGGCTACCAGAGCTTCAAGATCGGCATCGCTCAGTTCGACCTTGCGATCGGCCAGTTCCTTGAATCGGGTAAAGACCTGATTGAGCGCATCGCCGTGAAGGTCGTAACCCATCTTCTTCAACGTGTCGGCAAATGCATGACGACCAGAGTGCTTGCCCAGAACGATCTTCGATTCGCCCTGACCAACTGCGGCTGGGTCCATGATTTCGTACGTGGTGCGCTCGTTCAGAACACCGTGCTGATGGATACCGGATTCGTGCGCAAACGCATTACGACCAACAACGGCCTTGTTGTACTGCACCGGATAACCGGTGAGGCGGCTGACCAGACGCGACGTGCGGGCCAATTCCTCTGACTTGATGCCGGTGTCGATGCCACCGAAGTAATCAGAACGTGTGCGCAGTGCCATGACGATTTCTTCCAGCGCAGCGTTACCGGCACGCTCGCCCAAACCATTGACGGCACATTCGACCTGACGAGCACCCAACTGCACCGCAGCCAGCGAGTTCGCAACGGCCATTCCCAGATCGTTATGACAGTGAGTGGAAATGACGTAGTCGCCCCTGACCACCTTGCGGACGTTGGCCAAGCGCTCGGCGTATTCCTGCGGCACCGCGAAACCAACAGTGTCGGGAATGTTCAATGTGGTGGCGCCGTTGTCGACTGCGATCTGCAGAACCTCGCACATGAAGTCGAAATCGGAACGCGAAGCATCTTCCGGCGAGAACTCGACATCGTCGGTATACGAACGAGCACGAGCAACACCTGACGCCGCCTCGGCCTTCACCTGATCGGGTGTCATCCGCAGCTTGTGCTTCATATGCGTTTCGCTGGTGGCGATGAAGACATGGATGCGATGACGTTCGGCTGACTCGATGGCTTCCCAGCAACGATCGACGTCGCCGAGTGCAGTACGAGACAGGCCGCAGATGACCGGTCCGCGCACCGACTTCGCAATGGCCTGCACCGATTCAAAGTCGCCCTGGCTCGCAACCGGGAAACCGGCCTCGATGACATCGACACCGAGTCGTGCGAGCTGTTCCGCGATCTCGACCTTCTCGCCCTGATCGAGCGAGATTCCCGGCGACTGTTCGCCGTCACGAAGGGTCGTGTCGAAAATGATGACCCTGTCGTTGTTTGCGGTGCTGTCGGTGGTGCTCATAACGGTGCCTTTCGGGGCAGATAGTGCTTTGTGGGGAAGAAACGGAAACTGGCCGGAGAACGAAAAAACCTCCCGGCCCGAGGGCGCAGGAGGTTGGCAGGCGCCATATGTGGCACCCGCCTAACGAAGTAGAAGCTCCAGAGCAAAAGAACGCATGGCAAGAGTCTGCCGGGGTCTCGCACTGATTGCAACCATGGTCCAATCCTCCGCTGTCCCAGCGAGGTTTGGGGACCTCAGATGGCGTCGACGGAAACGATGCCCTCGACTGCACGAAGGCGCTCGCACACATCGTCTGGCACCGCTTCAGTGATGGAAAGGACCATCATCGCTGAAGCGCCGTTCGGGGCCTGGCCGACATCCATATCAGCGATGTTGAGGCCGGCCTCGCCCACGATCGTGCCAACGAACCCGATCATGCCGGGGCGATCGTCGTTACGAACCACAAGCATGTGATTGGCCGGCGGCACATCAACGCGGTGATCGTCAACCATCACAAGGCGAGCTTCGCCGTCGAGACCCATGAGCGTGCCGGCAAGCGAATGCGCGCCACCACGAATGGTGATGAGGTTCACGAAGTTGTGCGCAGTCGTGGTGGTCGATTCGGTGACGGTGATGCCGCGCTCTTCGGCCATCTTCGGAGCATTCACGTACGAGACCGGGTCGTCACTAATGCGACCAAAGAAGCCCTTGAGCAACGACAACGTCAGGATGCGCGTGTCGTAACCGCCGATTTCTCCTTCATACGAAATCTCGAGCGACTCAACACCTGTTGCGAGTCCGCCGAAGGTTGCACCAAGTCGTTCAGCAAGCGAGAGGAACGGACGAACTGTTTCGCTGGCTTCGGCTGCATTCACGTTCACGGCAAACGGAACGAATTCGCCAGCGAGAGCGAGCCCAACCATTTCGGCGATGGTGTCGCCGGCCTTGTCCTGCGCTTCGTGGGTGCTCGCACCGAGATGCGGAGTAACAACAACCTCAGGAAGTTCAAACAACGGAGATTCAGTGGTGGGTTCCTTATCGAACACGTCGATAGCAGCGCCACCAACATGCCCCGAACGAATCGCATCGGCGAGATCGCTTTCGACAATGATGCCGCCACGAGCGACATTCACGATGCGAATACCCTTCTTGGCTTTGGCCAAACGCTCAGCATTGATGAGGCCAACGGTTTCCGGTGTCTTCGCAACGTGCAACGTGACGAAATCAGAAACCGCAAGCAACGTGTCGAGATCGACAATGTCGATGTTCATCTTGCGCGCCATCTCGGGAGCAACGAAGGGGTCGTAGGCGACGATCTTCATGCCGAACGCCATCGCGCGTTGGGCGACCAGCTTGCCGATGCGACCAAGTCCGACAACACCAAGTGTCTTGTCTGACAATTCAACGCCGGTCCAGCGACTGCGTTCCCAACGACCGGCAACGAGAGCGGCATGAGCCTGGGGAACATTGCGGGCCATCGACAGCAACAACGCCATGGTGTGTTCGGCCGCAGAGAGAATGTTTGACTGCGGCGCGTTCACAACCATTACGCCGCGTTCGGTGGCAGCCGCTGTGTCGACATTGTCGAGACCAATACCAGCGCGACCAACCACGATGAGGTCGGTTCCAGCAGCGAGCACCTCGGCCGTGACATCAGTGGCAGAACGAATGATGAGCGCGTGCGCTCCCTTGATTGCCTCGACGAGTTGCTCAGGGCTCAAGCCCTCCTGCACGTCGACAGTGTGACCAGCAGCGCGAAGGCGGTCGAGGCCGCCATCAGCGATGGTTTCAGTTACAAGAATCCGTGCCATAGGGGTCCATCCTTACGGGCTGACCGTCTGGTCGCCAACCCGGTAGCGGGGGGGTGTCAGAGATGAGCGATGTCGATGGGTTCGACATCGTCAGCAAGATCGAAACCGAGGACCTTGCTGTAGAAGTAGGCCTCGGCTTCGAGGGCTCGTTTGATCGTGGCGGCTTGGCGGAAACCATGCTGTTCGCCTTCGAATTCGAGATAGGCCCAAGGCACGCCGTTGGCGTCGAGCGCTTCAACAATCATTTGTGATTGATTCGGCGGAACGATTTCATCCTCAAGTCCCTGGAGAACGATCAGCGGACATTCGAGATCTTCGACATGGTGGATCGGTGAACGCTCGAAGTAGATGTCGCTGCGAGCCGGCCAAGGTCCGACGAGTGAGTCGAGGTAGCGGGCTTCGAACTTGTGCGTGTCGCGAGCGAGCGCTTCAAGATCGGCCACGCCGTAGAGGCTGCAACCAGCCGCGAACACCTCGCGGAACGTGAGTGCGCTGAGTGTCGTGAAGCCACCCGCGCTTCCGCCGCGAATGATGAGTCGGTCACGATCGGCGTCACCGCGATCGATGAGAAAGCGTGTTGCGGCGATGGAATCATCGACGTCAACAATCCCCCACTCACCGATGAGGCGACGACGATAGGAACGGCCGTAACCGGTTGAGCCGCCGTAGTTCACGTCGACAACACCAAAACCGCGCGACGTCCAGAACTGCACGCCCAGGTTGAGTTGCGGACGAGCAGCTGACGTGGGTCCGCCGTGACTCAGAACGATGAGGGGCGCGCGCTCGTCGTCGGGTGCGCTGAAGTTCGGATTGGTCGGCGGGTAGTAAAGGCCGTGGGCGAACCGATCGCCAGATGTTGCGAACGTGATCGATTCAGGCGTTGAATACCACTCGGACCTAATCCCGAGATCACGGGCCGGCCGAAGCGGCGCGGCGAGCACTGAGGTTGAGCCATCGATGTCTGGCTTCGTCGGAATGTCGAGCACAGCGACAACGGCTTCGGAGGTTGGCGAAGCGCCCACAACGACCGCTCCGTAGCCAAATGCGCGAACTGAAGACAACGCAGTGAACGGAGAATCGAGCGGAACCATTGCGCCGCCGCCAGCAGGAATGACACCGAGATGATCGAGTCCCGATTTAAACCAGGCAACAAGAATTCGGCCATCGGCCAGCACGGCGTAGCGAGAGTTATCGAACACCCATTGCGGCACACCAATTTCTGCGTCGACTGGCGCGATCGGTGTCGCCTTAGTGGCCACGCCAGTCGTAACGAGTTCATGAATCGCATCGGCCGACACTTCGTAGAGGTTCCACCAGTCGGTGCGATCAGAAATGAACAGCAACGAACCATCGGGTGCCCATTCGGGCTGCGTAATTGATTCGTCGCGGCTG
>Ga0114960_10002311_pt1 | contig 14952 bp, 21 predicted proteins | sample C_130625_MF_Meta_FD_92637 | JGI IMG/M metagenome (GOLD analysis project Ga0114960, IMG submission 92637) | Freshwater microbial communities from Lake Croche, Canada to study carbon cycling - C_130625_MF_MetaG | ecosystem: Environmental > Aquatic > Freshwater > Lake | place: Lake Croche, Canada... | reverse complement strand
CAATCCGCTTACGCCCACAAGGGGGCGGCATTTGAACACCGAATTGCCGCACAGGTTCTCACCAATGCTCTTGAACGCACCACCGACCCCGAAAAGCGTGGTCTGCTGAAAGCGGCTATTGAGGCACACACTGAGGCATCCAGCCTCCACGACTTTGCCACCCAAAGCCATGAATCGGGTACTGCTGGCCCATACGCTCGTGACAACTCTTTGCTCGCTCACGGGGCAAGCACCGCCGCAGCGTATATCACCGGCTTGACGGGTGAAGACACCGGCCAAGAATTCCGTTAGAGGATTTGGAAATGTCTAACCTTGATGCTGAAATCCTAGAGTGGGTGCGATTTGCCAAAGGCGATGTCGTAGGTCACGAATTTCACGGTAATCAGCACGTTTCGGCGCAACAGGTATCCGACGCACAGCAGACCGCCACAAGTGCCAAACACCTTGCTGTTGCCTCACGAGAGGGTGTAGAAAACCCACGTCAGGGTCGCCTGACCCCTGATGGCACTTACGTCAAGGGTTTCAGCGAACGAGAACTAAATCGTCTTGGGGCATTGCACGCTAGTGCTGAAATGGAACATCGTCAGATGTCAGAGGACACGACGGGCATGGTCAGCCGTATGCATGACCAAGCCGCCACCGCACACGCCATTGCCAGCGACACCGCACACAAAGAGGCGGAAAAGGTCAAGAACGACCCATATTCCACCGACAGCCAGATGCACGTTGCCCTTGCTTCCGAGGAAGCGGCAGGTCAAAGCAAAAACGCACTAACCGCCACAAAGGCAGACTTCAACAAGGGTGAAAAGTCTTCCGGAGTTGCTAAGGCAGATAAGGGTCGCTACACGGAAATCACCGTATCTGAGCCAAATCTGACCGACTGGCAACACCAAGGCTGGAACGGGCCGGGCAAAGACAACATTTTGGACGGCGACGACAGTTCCGAAGAGAGCAGTAGTGAAAATATGTATGGCGGATTAGGGGATGCATCATGAGCGAACTTGCCGTAGCACTTTCGGGCTGTCTTGCCGACGTGACGGTTATGTATCACCGCACCCACGGTTTCCATTGGAACGTTGTGGGAACGGACTTTCCGCAGTATCACGCAAAGTTTGAGGAAATCTACACCGACGTGTATGAATCCATTGACCCCCTTGCTGAAAACATCCGCAAAATGGGTATGTTTGTGCCTTTTCGCCTACAAGACCTGTCGGGTATGGCATCTACGCCCGATAACCCCGTTTCTGGTTATCACCACAACGAACTTGTAAGCGACCTGCTTGTCACAAACACGGAAGTACTACGCAGCCTCAACACGGCTTTCCAAATTGCAACTAGTGAAAACCAACAAGGTGTGGCAAACTTTCTTGCAGACCGAATTGACGCACACCAGAAGTGGCAGTGGCAACTGTCGGCTTCGCTACAGGAGTAATCATGGACAACTTTGACGCTGAAATCATTGAGTGGGTTATCAAGGGCGGGCCTCAAAACCCAGAATTCAAAGGTCACCCCTTCCGTGGCAACCAAATCATAGGCTTTGGCCCTCGCACCCTGACCCCCGAAATGCACGAGCGTCGTGGTGATTTCGCTATGGAGGATGCCCAGAAAATGCAGGCATCTGAGCGTGCTGCTCGTGCCGCTGGCGACCACGCAAGTGCCGCAAGACTGCACGACGGTGCTACCAAGATTTTTCGTGGTGCGGTAGGTTCCTACCGAGCCGCCGCTCATGCTGAAAAGGAAGCGTCGGCTAGGGCGGCACTTGGCGCACACACTGTTGGTGATTACCCCGGACACCCGTTTCGTGGCAACCAATACACAAAGTCAGTTGATGAAGTGGTGGAAAAAGGCGATTTCCCCGGACACGAATTCCACGGAAACCAGTGGACTAGCGGTGAGAGTGGCAAAGTTTTTGACAACTACCGTCCCGCCGACATCAACCAGACCATTAGCCAAATTGGAAAAATGAACATTCTCGGTATTTCTGGCGGGCGGGTTAACCCCCTGCGGAATACTGCTGGCGAACCTGTTGGCGTTCACCTGCCTGTAGGTAAGGGCTACGGGGTCAATGTCTTGCTCCACCCAAATGACACCTACACCGTCCAGCGTGTGACCACCCGTTCCGGCGTGGTGAAAATCAAGGGGCAAGAGGATGGCATTTACGCAGAGGACTTGGGCGACACTGCCTACCGTGCTGGAATGTATGTGAACGTGCCCTTTGGCGACCACAAAGGAACACTAGGTTAGACAACCGCATTTCCAAAATAGCGGTGTAGCATTTCAACGAACAGCCGAAAGGATTATTCCCAATGATTCACATCAACCCCAACGAGCCAAAGAACGTATCTTTTGTTCAAAAGAGCGACAATAGCAAGTCTGCTGAAATCGCCAAGGCGCAAATTGCTCGCCTTTCTCGTGAGGAAGTCATAGCCGCTGGCGAAGCAGCCTCAGCAAACTACCGTTTAGAGAAGGCCACCGAGGCTTTGAAGGTTAGTGAAATTGCTTACTTCACGGCGGTTGAGAAGTCTCTCAACACCGCAGAGGCACTTCGCTCGGCATACAACAACGCACTCGCTGGTCACCGTGACGCAGACAACCTTGTCCGTTCCACCACGGAAAACCTTTCCCTTACCAAGAGCGCACTTGCAGGCGTTCTCGCTGTTTCCAAGGGTCAAATCGCTAACCGCTACGGCGAAATGGTGGACGAGGATTCCACCACGCCGGTAGCAAACGACACAACCAAGATTGACGACATTGTTCCTGTTCCCCCACGCATGATTCCAAACAAGCGTGGTCAGATGGTTCCTGACTTTTCACTAGTCAAGGTTGCACAAGCAAAGAAACTGGGTGCGACAGACGCACTACCAGCAGAATGGTCGGAGGGCCAAAATATGAGTAAGAGCATCACTAAGTCCGCCGTGCTGATTCTGTGCCCGGCTTGTATGTCGGGTGACGACAAGGGCTGTGCCCTTTGCGCCGGAATGAACAACGGTATGGTTCCCCAGTCTTGGGCAACCGGCAACGAGGACAACGACTACGAAGATTCCAGCGCACCTTCTGGCGACGTTATGGCTAAGGCTTTTAGCACCGACAGTTTGCTCACCCGTGACTTTGAGAAGTCGGCTGGCTTCCAGATTTGGAAGGGCGGCCCCGGTTCGGGCGCACAGCCCGGACACCCCTTTGGTGGAAACCAGCACACGGGTGGTATCAAGGCTGGCGCAAACCTTATGCACGAGCGTGAGGGCTGGAAAAAGACCATTGACCGCTACAACGAGTCGGGTAAGGCTCTCCGTTCCGAGGGTGACATTCATGTCCGAGAGGGTGACCGTGCCGTTATGCGTGGCGAACACCAGACCGCATCTGGTCACTTCCGTGAGGCCGCCAAGGCTTACATGAAGGCACAGGGAACGGCTAAGGGCGCAGAGATGATTCACCGTGCCAAGGCTGACGAAGGTCACCCCGACGCTTCGCACACCGAGGCAAATATGCACCAAGAGAACGCTCGCACCCTTCGCACGCTTTCAGCAGGCGCAACGGCTAAGGCTGACGCCGCTGACCGAGCCGCTGGCGGAGCCGCCTAGTTTTCCAAACTAAGATACAACCCCCGTGCCTAGTGAAATGGGTGCGGGGGTTTTGTCTTTGCTAGACTGAACTAAATGGAAACCACATACTTTTACTCAATGGGTTCACCGAGCGACGGGGCGATAGGTCTTGTCTCTATCAACAATGGAAACATTGCTGAAATCGCCGGTAGCGCAAACACTTTTGTAACCGCCTACCGTCAAAGCAACCCCAACGAGACAGACCAGCAGGTCTACGACTATTTCTCAAATTGGAACAACGGCAATACTTTCACCTTGCCCCAACTACTTGATGTTGAGCAGTTGAAGCAGTTTCTTGGTTTCTAGCAGGAAATCCCTGTTTCATAGGGTAAAGTTTTACCGATAACCCCCCTATGGAGCCGACCATGCACCCCGAAATCCAAATTCACAAGGCTGGCAATGGCGAAGCCCTTATCAACTGGTACAACAACGGTGCTAACGGGCAAATCAATTGGGGAAGCGAAGGCGACTTTGATGACTGTGTTGCTATTGCTGGAAAGTATCTTGACAACCCACAAGGCTTTTGCCAACTCCGCCACATTGACGCTACGGGCGCACCAGCAGGCAAGGCTGGTAGTGAAATCGCTAAGGGCGGCCCCGGTTCTGGCGCACAAGCAGGTCACCCGTTTGAGGGTAATCAGTGGACTAAGACGGGTGAGGGCGAACGAACCTTCACAGACGAGAACGGCAATGAATACAAAATCATGGCTGACAAAGGATTGCTTAGTGACGGAAAATACGGTAATGATGACCGTATTGGTATGGAAGTTCGCAACAAAGACGGTGTAATCATCGGTCAAGCGAAAGCGCACTATGACTGGGGTGACAAAAACATCGCAGGCCCTGTGGTGAAAATCTGGCACATTCAGACCGATGAAAAAGTGCGTGGTCAGGGTATTGCTCGCAAAATGGTGGACGCTATGCGAAACCAAATAAAAATGATGGGGGACAAGCCCTTAATTTTGCACGGTGGCTTTGCTTCACAAGCGGGAAAGAACTTTGCTGAAAGCCTAGACCCCAAATACAACCGTGTTATGGGTTTTGAAGATACCGTCTGGCGAAAGCCTAACAAAGTGTTTATCACCAAATCTACAAGTAATCCTGACTACACAAAGTTGATTTCTGTCCGCAAGGGCGGGCCTGGTTCAGGACGACACAGGGAATCCCTTGGGAAAATTGACCCACACGTTGATTCCTACGACGCAATGGTTCCACTCGTAGACAAACTTGGCGTGGCAATCGAGGGCGAAGATTTTGACCGTGACTCAATGGAACCTGAAGATTCAGAACAAGTTGCGCCCGAACTGAAGCAAAAAGTGGCGGAAAATATTGCCGCTCGTATGGGGGACAAATGGGCTGACCGCCTTGCTACGGCTTGCCCTCGGTTTTATTTATTGGAACAGGGTTTTATTGCGGGCGACTTTGATGTTGTGCCACAGGTTTATTTCGACCACGACTCCCTCTACACCTTTAGAAGCATTGGGGACGAAGGTTTTGAAGCACCCTATCTTTTGAAAGAATCCGACGCAGACCAAGCGGTTGAAAATGGCACTGAGGTTGTTCACGGCGACGACCCTCGAATCAAGCAACGGCTTGCCGAACTTGGCGCAAGCGCACTTGTAAGTTTGTGGGCAATTGGTTCAAACGAAACCACAAAGAATTTGGCGATTCAAAAAGCCGCCGCCGAAGAGTTTGGTCTGAAGGAAACGGCTGAATGGCAAGGTGAAGACGGCGACAAAGTAGACGACGAATACAGCAAAAATGGCGACCTCTACCGAGCCTTTCTCCGTGCCCAATACGACGAGACGCAGGACTATTTAGCCAAAAACGGCATTACCCAAGTCCCGCTGTATCGAGGTATGGAATTTTTCGAAGACGAATTCAATGAAATCACGGGTGCTGGCGGATTCCCCGAAATCGCCACCCGTCCCCTGAGTTCGTTCTCGTATGACTCAATTGTTGCCCAAAAGTTTGCCGACGGCACTTTCTCGACCCAAGGGAGTGACTATAAAGGTATGGTTCTCTCCGGCGTTGCGCCCGCTAGCCGAGTCTTTTCCTGTGCTGAAACGGGGTTGGGTTGCTATAGTGAGCGTGAGATAGTCTTATTGGGCGGTAGGGACAAATGGAACTACGAAACGGTGGCTGAGTAAAAATGGACAACAACTTGATGAACGAGGATTGGCTGAAGACTCGCAGTTGGGATATCCGCAACCTCGATGGCTCGGTCGTCACAACCCTCCCGCAACTCTTAGACGTTCTCGACCTATCGCACGAAACACCCGCCAAGCAAAAGGCTGGGGTCAAGCACTTCACCGAAACGCCCGCCTATACTCCCGCCCCTGACCGCCTAAAGCGAGAAGTGACCTATTTGTTGAGCCACTAAACCCCTATAAATCAAGGGTGTTTGCTCAACCATAAAGGACTTGCTACCGAACGTTCGTTCGGCTAGAGTTATCAGGTTGCCTACGGGCAACACTACCCATAGGAGGTGTCTGTGATGAACAGCACTAACGCAAGTAGCAGTTCGTGTCCCTTTAGCATTGGTGGCAAGTGAGGGTGCTGGTTCGAGGACTCTGTGTAGTCCTCACCGCCACCGCTGGGGTCTTCCCAGCGAATCACTTAGCGAGTAAGGCTCACGTCGCCACGACCACTGTGCCTGTCGTCGCCACCACCACAACGGTTGCACCACCGACCCCACCACCACTCGTCTCGCCTGAGATTATGGCTAAGTGGGAACGGGTGAACCAATGCGAGGAAGGCGGGAATTGGCACGTCCAAGGCTCGCTCTATTCCGGTGGCTTGGGAATCACTAACTACAATTGGATTCGCTTCGGCGGTGGTGAGTTCGCTTGGAACGCCGCTGACGCAACGCCCGAAGAGCAAGTCGTTGTGGCTCGTCGCATACAGGCGCACGGTGGCGTTCCCGATTACGTTCCTGACCAATGGGGCTGCGGTCACGGTTGGTAAATATATCCACCACGGGTTAGCAAAAATGGCTATCCTTGCTGTATGAGCGAAATGACCTTTTACGAATGGCTGGCTTTGGGCGTAGGCAAGGGTTGGGTTTCCGACCAGCAATGCGGAACGCACGAAGGTATCCCTAGCACCACCGAAGAAGAGCAAGAATGGGAAGACGGGGGCGACCCCTGCCAAGTCGTTATTCGAGTGTGGGCGCAGTGAGCCGTAGTCTCCGAGAAGACCAGCGCACCCAAGACGCTAAGAAAAAATGGGCGAAGTGGCGTAGCGATTACACCGCCAGTCAGAAGAAGCCGTGGTTCATCGGAAAGTTCCTGCGACGTGGAAAATAAGCAGACCATTCACATTTGGTCGGGCAAGGGATTCTTTGTCAAGGTCTACCAAGACCCCGACCAGACATTCCACGCTGTTATTCACACGCCAGACTTCGACACCGAGAACAGGGCAATGCACTACGTCGAGACATTTATTCAGGGAGTAATGCGTGAGCCGGAACTGTAATCACAATTGGATTTTGATGACGGCGAACGGAAATACCGTTTACGTCATTTGCCAGATGTGCGGAACCAAGTTCCCCTTCCCGCACCAAGCGAACGGACACCGCTACACGGGGTTAGTGCCGGAAAAATACTTATCGAAAAAACAATGAAACTCTCCCTTCATATGATTGCCCGCAATAATGCGGACGTAATTGGGCAGACGCTTGCCTGCGTAACCTCGTTCACGGACGAGATAATCGTGGTGGACACCGGCTCGACGGACGATACAAAGGCAATTGCCGAATCCTACGGGGCGCAAGTCTTTGATTTTGAGTGGGTGGACGATTTCTCCGCCGCCCGAAACTTTGCCTTGTCAAAATGCACGGGGGATTGGACATTCTGGCTCGACACAGGGGATACCCTGCCAGATTTCACTATTCAATGGTTCAAAAAGTTTAAAGAGTCCGATATTTCCAATTCCGACGTGGAGTTGATTTGGGGTATTTTGAATCGAACGCACGACCAGCACGGCAACGTCACCAAGCAGATTTGGGGAAGCCGAGTAGCACGACGAATTCCGTCTTTGCGATGGATTGAGCCAATCCACGAATTTCTTGTGACCGACAAAGGCGTTTCCGTAAAGGCAGAGGGGCTAATTGTCGTAGACCACGACGGCGGTTCGGAAAACGGCGCACTTCGCAATATTGAAGTAATGAAGAAGGCTCTGGCTATGGGGCACTACCCCCGCTTATTTTTCCTTTACGCACGGGAACTCATTGTCCTTGAACGCTACGAAGAAGCCCTGCCGATTTTGGAAGAGTTTGTCGCTAAGGGCTACGGCGAAGAATACCCAATTGCCGATATCTATCGCTATCTCGGCAAGTGCCAAATCAAAGTTGGAAAAATAGAAGAAGGGATTACGTCGCTTCTTCGGTCAATCCACGACCACCCGACCCTCGCTGAGCCGTGGTGGGACTTGGGCGATTTGTATTACACCAAAGAGGATTGGACAAACGCCATTCCGTTTTACACTGCCATTACAGGAATGAAGTGTCCGCCTGACGTTTCGTTCCCGACCAATGTGGTTTTGTATTCTTACGCCCCGTATGAGCGTTTGGGATTTTGCTATCTTGGGTTGGAAAACGACAAGAGGGCGGTTGAGATGTTTCAAGAGGCAATACGGCTTGCGCCCCCGCACATCAAGGCTTACTTGAAGGATTTGGTTCGCTACATCAAGGGAAAAATGAAGGAGGGCAAGTGAAGAAGTCTTTAGTGAAATCTTTGGTCGAGTCCGTCGAGCGAATGAGCAAGTCGAACGCCGAACTGACCAACAGCCTGCACCTTGTGTCGCTGGCTGGACAGGTTCAAAAGGAAATTATCGAGGAAATTCACGAACAGCGGGATTTGTATCGCACCGCTTTTCACCTCACGGCTGGACGCTTGGCGGCTCACCTTGGTATTTCCGACAAAGACTTGCCGACCTACATTGAGAACCTGCTGGTCGAATCGCACGAAAAGGAGACGTTCCAAGCGTGAACCTAACCGCCCGCTCTGGGGACGAAATCGTCCGATACGTTGCTTGGCATAACAAAGAACTTGGCTATCCACCATCGCTTCGAGCAATTGGCAAAGCGTTTGGAATCAACTCCACCTCTACCGTTCAGGAAGTCATCAAGAACCTTGAACGTCAAGGGAAAATCACCCGTGACGGCAATCGCAAGATGATTCGAGTCGTTAGCGGTCATAATCCCGAAATATGCCAGCACGATTGGCGGGTCAAGACCACCGAGGCAAACGAAAACGGGGAAATCTTTGTTGTTTGCATTTTGTGTTGGCGTGAAACCGCCGTCGAATACAAACCCGACCCCGCCAAGCCCGAAACGTGGTTTCGCTTTATGGAACAGCAGTAATCCACAGGTTGTGTGCTAACCTGTGGGTAAGCAACCCTAGTGAGGGAGACATTATGAGCCAGCCTTTGCAAGAATTGACCGACAGAATTTGGAAGTCCGTGACGCAAGACGCTTACGACGCTACCGATATTGGTCGTCTTATTCAGATTGCGCTCAACCAAAGAACAAGCCTTGAACAACTCGCCGCCGATAACGAGCGTCTCACCGAGGCTCTCCGCATTGCGGGTGAACACATTACCAAGTTGGAACTGATGGAACACCTGTCGCATTTGGCACAGTATGCCGAGGGTTCTATCTAGTGTTGCGCCGTCCTGCTTTGGAATGGAAGACAACTGACCCTAACGTCCTCGAAGCCCGTGACGGTCAATACAAGTATGTCGTTTACTCGGACAAAGACCACGCACAACTGCGGTTGATTCGCTACGACTACATTGAGGGCGGGCTGGGCGTTCCCTTTTACGACTTCTCGCTGACCGTCCGTGACCTGCTTATGGCTATGAAGACGGCGGAGAAAATCAACCGTATTTTCCGCAAGGCTCGTCGCTACAACGGCTTAGTCACCCTGTAAACAAAAAAGCCCCACCCGAAGGTGAGGCTTCTGCGTTGTGCTACTTACCGGAGTTCCCGTTTCCTAGGGCTAACCGTCTCGCTCACAACTTCCCGACCCACCCTGCAAGGTGTTCGGGCTCACCTCCCCGCCTTCGCAGGGTGGTTCTTTAGTTCTTCTAATACTCTACCACAGTTGAGTAACAGACGCAAGTTATTTATCTAACTTTTGAAAGCCCAATATTTGTAAGGGTTTCAATACCTTGTCGCACCGTCCTGCTATCGTGTGCGTTATGGATTCAACCCCCGTTCATCTGCACCCTAAGCCCGACGGGTTATCCCCCTCTCGTATCTCGCAGTTCAATAACTGCCCCCGCCAATACCAATACGTTTCCGTCGAGAAACGAGTCGAGGGCAAGAAAATTGACGCTTTCCGTGGCACGGTCTTTCACGCCGTTATGGAGATGATGTTTCAAGAAAGTATGGAGACTCCCGAAAAGCGAACGCTCGACAACTGCCTAGAGTTCTTCCGTCTGGTCTTCCCTATCTTTGTGACCGACGAGGTTGCCGAAGAACTTGAACTCGATTCAGTGGGTCGTCAAAACTTTGCCGCCGAGATTGTGAAGTTGATTCGCAACTACTATCAAATGGAAGACCCAACCACGGTTGTTGCCAAAGAAGTCGAGATTCGTTTGGATTTCTCTATGGGCGACGATTGGGGTCTTCGAGGAATCATTGACCGCCTTGACGTTCTGCCCGACGGCTCGTATTCCATTGTGGACTACAAAACCGGCAAGCCCCCACGTCGAGGGTGGGAAGCCAAAGCCTTCCACGGAGTGCAGACTTACGCCTATCTCATTGAGAAGGTCTATGGGATTCGCCCCAAGGAAATGAAGTTGCTCTACGTCAAGACCGGCACGACACTCGCCCTGCCCGTCACTGATTCTGATATCGCTCAGGCTGAGCAACGGGTCAAGGAGACGTGGGCGAATGTTGAGGCTTGCTACGAGGACGGCTTCTTCCCGCCGAAAGAGAGTGTCCTCTGCGGGTGGTGTTCCTACCAAGACATTTGCCCCGCCAAGGCTGAGCCTGACCCGTTTTAGTCATAGAAAATAACGAATTCGGGCGCACACACTCACACGCCTTGACTTTTCCAAAACGTCACTTACGCTTCTAGTAGTCAAGACCTTCGAGATAACTCAAAGGTTGCTAGTTCTAGGAGAACAAGTGGCACGACGTAAGTTGCAAAAACTCAACATCAAGGAGACGAGTGGGGTAGACCACCCCGCACACCTCCACGAAGGTTGGGTTGTAATGAAGTCGTCTGCTAACACGTCCTCCGAAATTCAAGCAGTTCTTGACGAACTGCGCTTAAAGAAGCAAGCCCCCGTCGAGACGACGAAGCGAGTTTTCAAAGCACAACCAACCCCTACTAACTTGGAGGATTTCCAAATGTCTTTCACCTCTCCACGTCCGTCAATGGTCGTGATTCCTGAGAGTGCGAACGAGGCGGATATCGTCAAGGCAATGCCGAGCGTCATCAAGAAAATGTTGAATGACAGCAAGGCAACTGCTGAGGCGGCTCTCCGCAAGGCTGCTGCGAGCGAGCAAGCCCTCATCAACGAGCGTGAAGCCCGTGCTGATGAGGCTGCCGTAATCAAGGCTGCCGAGTGGTCGCAACTCAACATTGACCCTACGATTGTTGGCCCTGCGCTTCGTCGTCTTTCGGAGTCGGACGCTGTTCTGGCTAACGAAATCGTCAAGGCTCTTGACTCGGCTAACTCGTTGCTGGTCACAAACGCCGTTTTCACTGAAGTTGGCTCAGACAGCGCACCTGCCGCTGACGACGCTTTCGCTAAGTTGGACGGAATCGCTAAGGCTGCCGTCGCTTCTGGCACGTCGGCTTCCTACGAGGCTGCGCTTCTTGCCGCTTCGCAGGCTAACCCCAAACTCTACGTTCAATACCTGAACGAGAAGGCACGATAACAATGGCTTACGAGCAAAATCCCTACGCTGTAAAGATTACGGCTGTCGCAGACGCTACTGGCGCAAGCGTAGTCGTTGGTGGTTCGACCTACCTGCAGACTCAGTTCACGTTCGTCAAGTTGGCTACTGCCAGCATTACGTCCTACAACGAGTCCGGCAACGTCGTGACCGCTTGCACCGTCGCTACTGACCGTCCCCTCGGTATCCTGCAGAACCAGCCTAAGGCTTGGTTCGACGCTGCTGGAAACATTGAGGGTGTGTCGGAGGCTGAAGTGACCATTTCCGGTATCTCGAAAATTGTCGCTGGCGACAGCGTTACCGTTGGTGACGCATTGACCATTGACGCTTCGGGTCGTGCGGTCACTGCACAGTTTGGTGTGTCTGCGGCCGCCCAGACGACTGCAACCATTACGGGTGCAACCGCTAGCGGCACTACCGTTGCCTACACCACTAACTCGACCACTGCTTTCACGGTTGGTCAGTTCGTGGCTGTTTCGGGCATTGTTCAGACCGGCACGGGTGCTGGCTCGCTGAACTACGAGGGCGTTATCAGTGCCGTCAGTGGTTCGTCGGGTTCTTACGCCTTCACCATTACCAACCCTGTCGCAAGCACGGTTACTTACGGCTCTGCCGGTTCGGTAAAGACCACCACGTCTTCGACCCAATACATTCTCGGAACGGCTCTCGCTTCGGGTATTCAGGGCGACGTTATCACTATGGCTGTAGCGGCTGCCGCTGCTGGCCGTGCGGCATAGTCAGAAAGGACTAATCTAAAATGCCACAACCTAACGTAAACAACGTTCACATTGACGCAATCCTGACCAACATCTCGGTTGCTTATTTGCAGAACACCAACAACTTCATTGCGGATAAGGTCTTCCCGACTATCCCTGTGGACAAGAAGTCGAACCTCTACTTCAAATACACGAAGGACGATTGGTTCCGTGACGAGGCTCAGCGTCGTGCTGACGGCACTGCTTCGGCTGGTTCCGGCTACGGTCTGACCACGGACACCTATCAGACTGACGTGTTTGCCTTCCACAAGGACATTGGCGACCAGACCCGTGCGAACGCCGACAACCCCTTGAACCCCGATATGGAGGCTACGCAGTTTGTTACTCAGCGTCTCCTTCTCCGTCGTGAGGTTCAGTGGGCAGTGGACTACTTCCAAACGGGTGTCTGGGCAACCGACATTACGGGAGTGGCCGACGCTTCGACCAACCCCACCGCTAGTCAGACCTACGCTTGGTCTGACTACGAGGCTGCCCCGACGACTTACAAGTCGAACCCTATCGTGGACGTGGAAGTCGCCAAGGCAATCGTCCTGCAGAACACCGGCTACGAGCCGAACACGCTCGTCCTTGGCTACAAGGTGTTCCAAGTCCTGAAGAACCACCCGCTGCTCGTAGACCGCTACAAGTATACGCAAGCGGGCGCAATCGTCACGGAAGACCTGCTCGCTCAACTCTTCGGAGTAGACCGTGTGCTGGTCGCCAAGTCGGTTGTGAACACGGGTAAGGAAGGCAGCAACTCGCAGACCTACAACTTCGTCGCCACCAACGGTGGTGCGGGTGCGGCTCTGCTTTGCTACACGGCTCCGAACCCTGGTCTGATGACCCCCTCGGCTGGCTACTCGTTTATGTGGACGGGTGTGTCGGGCGGTCTGGGAACGACTGTCGGCGTTTCACGCTTCCGTATGGAAGAGTTGAAGGCTGACCGTGTTGAGGCTGAAATCGCCTTCGACAACAAGGTCGTTGCAAAGGACTTGGGCTACTTCTGGACAGCGATTATCTAAGAAGTAAACCCCTCGGTTTCTCAGTGAAACCCCCTCACCTTAGGGTGGGGGGGTTTTGCTATGGGGGTGTATTATTTCACTATGACCAATTTCACCCACCGAGTAGTTCACACGTTCAAGGAGAACGACGAGTGGGTTCCTGTAGGAACTCTTATGTCGGACGAATCTTGGACTGTTTACGGCAAAAAGTATGTCGAAGAAAAGGGCTTTGTCGTCCGCCTTACCCCCGAAGAGATTGCCAAGTTGAGCAAACCCGCCGTCGAGGTTCCTGCCGAGCCTGTTTTGGAAGCAGACGAGAAGCCCGTGGCAAAAAAGTCACCGGCTAAGAAGGCAACCGCCGCAAAGAAGGCTGCACCGTCCACGGACAAGTAAGAAGACTTGATTTCCGCAGAGGACGCTGTATTCTTGCAGTATGTCATTACGGCAAGCGCAACAGCATTTGGAACAGGCTTCTGCACACTGCAAGTTCGTCTCTTTTTACCAAGGTCTAGACAAAGACGATAAGTCGGTATTTGACGAGTGGGTTAGTGAAAAAAAGCCCGCAGGTTGGATTTCCCGTGTCGTCAAGGCGGGTGGTCTTTCCATCAACGAAAAGACGCTAAAGCGTCACCTCGACGGTGTATGCCACTGCCCTGAGAAAACCGTTCAGCGAGGGGTTTACCAATGAGCCTGCGAGACGTAGAAGCCTCTTTGCCCAAGAAGCGTGTGCCAACCATTCACAAGGGAACCGAACCCTCAATCAAGTGGAACGGCAAAGAGGGATACATAGACACCCCCCTTCTCGACCAAGAACCCGACGAAAGCATTTGGGCTGACGTTATTCAGGATTGGGGATTAGACCCAAAGTTTACGGAAATCGTGGACGGAAGCGTTCACATTCGGGGCTGGGATACCAACGTCGGCGGTGGTGAAATCCGCCGTATGCGCTACTACCGAGCGTCAATTAAGCGTCGGGAGGCGGGAGATGACCGAGAGGACATTGAGGCTCTCTGCGCCCTTGTAGCGAAGCACAAGACCCCCAAGAAGACCCTCCCCGCCGGAACCGGCAACCGAGCCTTCCTTTACGTTTTGAGCGATTGGCAGTTGGGCAAAAATGAGGGGGGCGGTTCGAAAGGCACAACCGAGCGAATTCTTCTTGCCTACGACAAAATTGTCCACCGCCTTACCGAACTTGTCAAGAAGGGTCAAGCCCCTAGTGCTATTTATATAGCGGGTTTGGGCGACCTTATCGAACAATGTGCGGGACACTACGCAATGCAGACCGCCAATACCGATTTGGATAGGCGTTCGCAAATGCGCCTTGCTCGCCGTTTGATTCTGAAGTTGATTGACCTTCTGGTGGACAAGTTTGACATTCCAATTGTGCTTTTGGCTGTGCCTGGCAATCACGGAGAGAACCGCAATGCGTCAGGACGAGCATTTACAACGTGGCTCGACAACGACGATTTGGCTGTCTTCGAGCAAGTAGGTGAAATCTGCCTCGGCAACCCCGAACGGTATGCCAACGTTCACGTCCCTGATTTTGACGAGATTCTCAATAGCGACGACCTTTCTGCCACGGTAGAAATCGCCGGAGTTCCCGTATCGTTTATTCACGGACACCAATGCGCCAAGTCGGGCAAGTCGCAGACCAAGTTGGAAAATTGGCTGACGGGTCAGGT
>Ga0114960_10002310_pt1 | contig 14955 bp, 9 predicted proteins | sample C_130625_MF_Meta_FD_92637 | JGI IMG/M metagenome (GOLD analysis project Ga0114960, IMG submission 92637) | Freshwater microbial communities from Lake Croche, Canada to study carbon cycling - C_130625_MF_MetaG | ecosystem: Environmental > Aquatic > Freshwater > Lake | place: Lake Croche, Canada... | reverse complement strand
TGGTAAAATGTTAATTTTTCCTACGATCACCGACGGGAATCCATCTACCACGATTTTAACGGGTATTTATACGACAATTACAGGTATAACTGGTACGCAATCATTTATGAACGGTACTTATATTGCAAACGATTCGGGTAACTATGGTAGTGCGTGGACTGCATTTAGTTTATTTAATGGTTCCACTGAAACAGGATTTCATTCACCATCCGCAACATATTCCGCTACAGATGGGACTTATACTGGGAGTAAATCACAAACAATTTCTGGTACAGTCGTTCTTGGTGAGTGGATGACTATACAATTTCCTTACAGATTTGTCTTGACTAGTTATACTACGACGGTTAGAACTGGTTACGACGGGCGTGCTCCTAGTACTTGGAAGGTTGGTGGATCGAATGATGGTACCACATGGACCCTATTAGATACACGAACGAATATTACGACAGGAGTTAATACATTCTCAGTGTCTACAACAACTCAATATTCTTATTATGTAATAGTTATTTCAAAAATAACCGGATTAGATGGTTTTTTGAATCTTGCAGAATGGACTCTGTATGGAACGAAAACGATTGATGTAACTATACCGTCCATTTTGAGTTATCAACTTACGAATTCTGCCTTGGATAAATTACGCGGTTTATATGCCTTTCGCCAGTGTATATTTACCTATACTGGACCAGTGGTCAATGTGCGAAGAGCAAGTGACAGTGCATCCTCTGACTTTTATGCAGATTTATCTGGAAATATTGGTCAAGGTGTGGGAGGGACGGGTACTACCCTGTTGCTGTGGTTAACATCTACAACGGGTTATGTAACAAAATGGTATGATCAATCGTCTCAAGCAAATCATCTGGTTCAGGCCACTACTGCCAATCAACCTCAAATTATACTGAACGACTGGGGAGGAATTTGTCTGTATTTGAATATAGTAGCTGGAACCAATGCGTCGCAATTGCAAACCATAAATAATATGTTCAGTACATCTACCGTAACCGACGCTCATGTATTTTGCAATGCAAAAGCACTTTCTTCTCTTGACAATATTGCATTTAGTTTAAATTCTCCCGTTTCTTATGGTACAAATAGATTTGGCGTTACTTTGCCTTGGTCGGACGGAAGATATTATTTTGATACTGGAGATACTTATGTTCGAACTGCTTCTTTGTCAAATATCGTAGTCCCTGGAACAAAATCATATTTCAGCGGTTATAAACAGAGTAGTACAACCAGTCAAGGTTTCAACATAAATAATTATACACAAAGTACTGCTTCAAATCCCTCGGCAACTGTAAGTTATTTGGGATTGAATTTTTCAGATGGTACTAATAAAACTAACCATTACATGTATGCGTTTGCGGTATTTTCGAAATCACTCTACAATAGTGCGGATGAAAGATTTTTAATGAATTATTTTAAAGTATATGTACCTGCTCAATATGCGGCACTGTATGCTATATATAGTAATAAGATACCGTGGGGTATTTATGATGCAGACAAATGGAATTCTTCGACAAATGTACTTCCTGACATAAGAGGATGGAGTCGAGATGCTACATCTGCTGGAACTATTACAAAGGGAAGGGGGGCGGGTAACGGTGCGACTAGTGCAGTCGCCTATATTACTGGTAATACGGGTTCTACATTAACTTGGCCGAGTGGAAGTATTCCTACAAATTTTACAATTTGTTCGGTGACAAGATATACTGGCGGTACAAGAAGGCGTTTATTAAATGGTACTTCAAATTGGCTTCATGGACATTGGAATGGTCAACGCGGAGTTTGTCATTACGATAGTTGGAAAACAAATTCAACAGGTGTTGGAACATTGGATAATTGGCTCGTATGTTGTGGTAAAAATAGCGGATCTACACCCAATAACATATTAATTGATGGTGTTGCGTCAGGCACGGCGACGGGCGGTGCAAGTAATCAACAGCTTTTCGTAAATACAGGAGGAGGAAATTACGGTGAAACAACCGATTTTCAACTTTCTTATTTGATTATTTGGGACCAGATTTTGACTGATACTGAGATGGTTACGGTTTCAAATGCATTGCTGTATTATTTGTCTTCCGGTATACCTTTTGAAATTCCTTTAGCTTATGACGGTTTGACCGCGGCGACTGCTGCACCTTCGGCAGCCTTTTTGACGACTAGTAGTACTACTAATGCCAGCAATGGGGTTTATTGGATTAATTTACCCACGGTAGGCCCTACACAGGTATATTGTATATTGGATTACGCAGTAGATGGGGGTGGATGGATGATGGCCATGAAAGCGACACGCGGTACGACTTTTCCATATAGCTCGTCCTACTGGACAACCAATAATACCTTGAACCCTAGCAACGCGAACAGAAACGACGGCGATGCGAAATTCAATACGATGAATTATTGGCCAGCAACAGACATGTTGGCATTGTGGCCAGATATTACTACTGTAGGTGGTACTCTGAGTTTGTCGAGTTATGGGTGTTGGTGTTGGTCAAAAAATAGTGTGGTCGGTTCCCAACCACTCATCAATTACTTTAGTACTGCTTCAAATGTAGTTTTTGATAGCAACCCTCGTGCAGGCAAAGAAAGAGGTTCCGTGTTTAGTAGTCAAGGAGGTAACCAATTCTATGGTGTAAACTATACTCAACGCGGTGGTGATGAAGTTCGTTGGGGATTTGCGTGGAACAATGAAACTGACTGGGGTTCCAACGATGTTAGAGGAGGTATAGGACTTGCGGCCAACGCCTATTCAGCAGGTGATAATATTGGATGTTGTGAAAACCAATATGGTATTAATCGAACCGCCAGAGTGGAGGTTTATGTTCGTTAGTTCGAATTTTCTACTGTGCCGTTTTTAGTGATGTGGCTGGATTTTTTGTATTATAAATTTATTGTACAGTAAAGTGTTGTATTTCAAAGGCTAAGTATTAATATTAAAATAAAATTGTTAATATTAATATATTAGGTGAGGGTCGATGCCTTTTAATATTTTCAATAGTTTAGGTCATCAATGTTTTAATGTTAAACCATTAATTCCAATAAAAATCGCGTTTTCTAATTATACAAATGCAGTATCCAATGGTTCTTATACAATTTTTTCTTATAGAACAGTTGGAACATATAACAATGCAATTACAATTACAGGACAGAATCCTTCGGCGCCTATGAATTTACAAATTTTTGCAATTGGTGGTGGTGGTGCTGGTGGTTCGTCTCGTGATAGTGGTGGAGGAGGTGGTGCAGGAGGATTAGTACAAAGTAATTTGAATATTACAGGTGATGATACAATTTCACTAACGGTTGGTGCTGGGGGAACATTCAGTGCGGCTACAAACAGTAGTCTTGATGGGGGGAATACCTTGGTTACATTTACAGCGACTTCAAGTAATAGTATCACCGCTTATGGTGGCGGGGGGGGAGGAGGATTTGGAGGTAGTACCGGTTCCTTTACAGGAAGAAATGGTGGATGTGGTGGTGGTGGAACAATAGATCGAAGCTCTGGTACTGCTTCCGGTGGTACAGGCGTGTCAGGTCAGGGATATGCGGGCGGTTCGGCAACTTCTAACGGTGCTGGTGGAGGTGGTACTGCTAGTGCAGGTGGTGCCGCTTCAGGAAATGGTGGAAATGGCGGTGACGGGAAACAGATTTCGTTAAGTATGTTTACAGGATCTGTTTATGCAAATTATTATTGGGGAGGCGGAGGAGGAGGAGGAGGAGATTATAGTGCGGGCGGTAATGGCGGTAAAGGCGGAGGTGGCGGGGGCACACCTGGTAATGGTGGTGCTATAGGATTGGGTGATACAAACGGAATTAGCTATGGTAATTATGCGGCTCGGTGGGGACCCTCTTCTGCCAACTTTACACCGAATGGCGGTGCAAATACAGGTGGTGGTGGTGGTGGAGCTGGTCAAGATGATCAAAATACGGGTTGGTCGGTTGGTAGTGGTGGTTCTGGTATTATATTGATTGCTGTACCTACTTCATATTTGAATACGGGAGTTGTTACTATACAAGCAGGAGTATTGGATACTTTATCGACTTCTACAAAGGCAGCAATGATCGGCATTTATGCCCTAAAAAGGTGTTTTTTCAATTATACGGGACCTATGGTAAGATTGACAAGAGCAAGTGACAGTGCGGTTGCCGATTTTTATGCAAGTCCGACAGGGGTAATTGGAACCTCTTATGATGGCGGCGGAACATCCTTATCCACTTGGTTAACATCCACTACTGGGTATGTAACGATATTTTATGATCAAAGTAGTAGAGGTAAACATTTATATCAAACAACTAACACTACTCTTTCTACAAATCGGCCCTATATTACATACGACGCAAATAATGTGGCATGTATTTATTTTGGTGGAACTTTTACCGGATCAAGTATGCAATTGTCTAGTCAAAAATCAATATGGCCTTATACTACTACTTCGAATTTCCATGTACATTTTGTTTCTACTTCCATAACTTGGACGAATAATGATATGTGGTCATTGAATGATATTACGGTTGAAAGATGTTTTGGTCACTGTCCATGGTCGGATGGTAATTGGTATTTTGACGCACCTAGTGATGTCAGAGTTTATCTGACCCAGCCAGTAGCCGTTAATACCAAAGCTTACGCAAGTTATTATAGATCAAGTGCTACTGCTTTGAATGGTATCAAAGTGAACAGTACATACGGTTCAGTATCAAATACACCAAAACCAACGGTAACCGTAAATATAACTGGAATTCGTTTGAACGCTGATCAGGTCGCCGATCATAATGTATATTCTTATTGTGTTTTTTCCATACCTCTTTATAATACAGCCGATGAAACATTACTTAATAGTAGCTTTTAACCTCTATTCTGGGAATTAGCCAAGAATAGAGATTAATTACCGAAATACTCAAAAAAAGAAAAATCAACAAAATAATTCCTCTATTTTGCTCCCCGTCTCCTCCTTATTATATATAACCAACCGTTCTCGAATCAGGGGATCGATCATGCCACCAAAGAGTCCCGTCACATGCTCTATCATCCCGGGTGAATTATAAATGCACATCTTGGTCAAAAGACTCGCGTATCTCGTGCGACCTTTCATGCATTCGTTGCAAAACAGTTCAATCGCAGCCCGGTACCTTTCTGCCGCCGTAATCGTAAACGAGTTCAAATTCACATGTAGTTCGAACTCCCCGTAAGTTTCGATGCAATGCTGAAAAACCGACATCACATATTTCACAATCATTTGGTAGTTGTCGGGATTACCATACAACTTGAACATGGTGTAATCAAAATACACGCGATTTGTGTTGGGTACCAGATAAACGGTTTTTTCGATGAGTCGACCGATATCGAATTCTTGACTGATCTGGGCGGCGCAGTCCATCTTCTGTTTGCTCTTAAAAAATATATTTTTGCTGTTTTTGGAGTAATAGGTATTTTGAAATTGCTCGACCTCTTTCAATAAATTATTTTCGGACATTCAGACAATGCCAATTTTTATAAAGTATAAAATCAAATTTTTATATTTTATCGTACTAATTATTTATGCCGAGGGCTCCTCTACTGGCACATCCTCGGTCACGGATTCGTCCGCAACCGACACCGGGTCCGTTAGTGTCACCTCGGGTAAGGGCACGACCGCCTCGGCCACGCTCGCGGGCACCAAGACCTCGGTTTTCTCTAAAAGCGACTTATTGACATCCATCGTAAAGGTCTGCAACTTCAACAGGGCATTCTTCATCGTCTCAATCTCCGAAGCCAACATCTGAAAACGGTTGTTGATCTCGTCCACAAAGGCGTTGAACTCGGCCGGCACAATGATCCCGGCGCTCTCCTCACCCTCAACCTGACCCTCACCCTCATCGCCCTGCTGCATCATCATGGGCGCAGGGTTCTCTTTCGTCTCCTTCATGAAAGCCTCTAAAGTAACCAGGCGGCGGTCAATGACCGAAATCACCTGGGGCAAAGTGAGACCCGACGAACCCTGTGATGCAGGTGCAGCAGCAGTGGGAACCGGCGTAGTAGGTTTTATGCCCGCGCGACGAGCTTTAGCAGCAGCATTAGCATTATTCATTTCGAATATGTAATATGTTAAAAATAAACATATTATATTTAAACGGATTTCTCCGAAAATATTATTTACGCCTTCATAATCATTTTAATCGCCGGATGCGATTCGTACGGTATTGTCCAAGAAATATCGTCTAAACTGTAATCGTCAATGGACTCGTGGACCGCGGTAATTTCGATTTTGGGGAAAGCCATCGGTTCCAATTTGATCTGTTGTTTCAGAGGCATGATATGCTCCTTGTAGATGTGACAATTTCCCAAGAAATGAATGAATTCGTCAGCCTCTAAACCACAGTGTTTGGCTAAAATATGCGTCAGCAAACTGTAAGAGGCAATGTTAAAAGGCACGCCCAGACCCACATCACCACTACGTTGATAGAGTGCGCACGACAAATATTTGTTCTCTCTCACATGGAATTGGGCCAAAATATGACAGGGCGGCAGAGCCATGTAATTGAGTTGACAGGGATTCCATGCGGTCATGATCATACGACGCGAAGTGCGCGTTTCCGGATTCTTCAAGGTTTCGATGATTTGTTCCAGTTGATCGATACCTTCTCCCTGGTAACACTTGGTTGAGTCGGCATATTCTGCGTTGAAATGGCGCCACTGAAACCCGTAGATCGGCCCCAAATCCCCCTCTTCCAAATAATAGAGACCGCGGCTATCCAAAAACTCGCGGCTGGAATTCTGATCCCAAATATGCACATTCTTCTCCTGTAATTCTTTGTTATTGGTCGCCCCGCGAATGAACCAGAACAGTTCTTCGAAACACACGCGCCAGGCCAATTTTTTGGTGGTCAAAATGGGTATGGTCCCGTCCCTCAATGAAAAACGCATGCTGTAGCCAAATTTAGTGAGCGTGTCGCCGTTTCTGCCGCATTCGTCGTAACCGGTATTGATGATTTCGCGTATCAGATTCATGTATTGGGTTTCTTCGTGAAAAGCGGGCTCGGCTTTGGTCGGCTCATTGGATACATTTGATTTTTTGGTTTCGTTTGGTATTGTTTCGACTAACTGCAAGGAGGGGGTGCCAGCAGCAAAGGCGGGTATATTGTCATTTTTATCGGCAATCGTGATAAAGCTGAACCTGGCCCTATTATTGGGTGAATATTTGATGGGTGCAGCGTCATTGTCTTTAGGAGGCACCATAGATAACGCTGCGGGAATCACATCCACTGGCTCCGCCAAGGCGGTTTCACACATTTCTTTCAACTTGAGGGCCGAAGAACTTTTATCTGTGCGCGATTGCGCGATTTCTTTCATTTTTTCCATGATGGATTTGCGTTTAGGGATTTCGTTCACTTTGCAGGCATCCGATAATTTTCGCGCGGGCGATTCCTCCATGTCTGAAACGGGCTTATTTGCGAATGTACGAAAAGCATTTACCACAGTGTTTTGTTTCATTGTATCCTGCACTTTATCCTTCAAGTCTTGTTTTTTGTCGAAAACGATGTTGATGTTGTTTGTTTCTTGGTACAGGGTTTTCTGTTTTCCTCCGAATTTTTCTTTGATTTGTTCCCAGTAAGACAAACTATTCTTTTTAGCGGTTTCGAATTTTTTTTCCACTACAACAATATTATCTGTATCCATCGGACTTTCTGATGTCACCGTGAATCTTTTTTGAATGTTTTCCGGAGAAAAATTTTTATTGGACAAGGTATTTCTAATTTTGTTTTCTAAAATATTTTTATTCATCTCAACTATACTATAATTTAACCTCTATATATTTTTTCTATCCAAAACTATATAGAACCTATAATGGATATTTTGCAGGAAGCCAAAGATTTATCCAAAAAATCTTTTATAAATCATGTATTTTCTTCTACCGATGAAGACAAGGCCGAACTGTTGAATATTGTCCAATATGCGGTTCTCGGATTTATTCCGGTCGTCATTTTGAACAAAACGATTCAACGATTCATTCCTGAGGCGGACCCCGACAAATCTAGTTTAGAAATAATCATCGAAATCCTGATCCAGATGATTGTGATTTTCTGTGGTATCATTGTCATTCACCGTGTCATTACTTTCTTCCCGACTTACAGTGGATTCAAATACGAGAACATGGTGTTGACCAATGTTATTTTAGCCTTTTTGATCATCGTGCTCAGCATCCAGTCTAAGATGGGCATCAAGGCCAACATCATTGTTGACCGTATTAGCGAGTTGTGGAACGGGGGTGAGCGCGACGACGACAAGAAGAAATCGGTGAAAAACGGCGTGCGTGTGAGCACGCCCATGGGTGGACATGCTCCCAGCCAGGCCGATTTTTTGGATAATGTGATGATGCAGGGTGGCGTGTTTCCTCCCGCGCCGACCGCGGTAAACAAACCGGCGCGCGCTTCCATTGCCGAGGGCTACGATTACATGATGCGTAATGATGGTGGTGCCAGCGATTACGCTTTGCCCACGGGTCCTATGGCAGCGAATTCGGTTTTGGGCGGGTCATTTGGTTCCGCTTTTTAAGCAGAAGCGCTATAAATCATTTTTTTGAAAACTGATTTATATCAAAGTAAATTAATAATCGTTACATACATTACGCACAGTTTCTAGGAGCATAAACACAAACCCACTTACCGTGCTCATTGCCGTTCCATTCAAGTTAGGATCGTTCGTGTACAGCTCATAACGAAAAATCGGTGTAGGCAATTCTTTCGAAAAAATGTTATACAACACCAAATCGCCGTCAGAAATGAGATTGTTTGATTTTTCATTTTCTTTCAAAAATTCGTACTCGATTTCGTCTGAAGTTTTCGGCAAGTTGGAATAACTCAACATTGAAAACTTCAAACTCTGTGCATCCGAGAAGACAACCTGTAGAAAAGCGTGAACATCATTTACATTATTACAGTAGAACGAATACTCCTTTTGGCGAGTCGCTCTATCCTGGCACTCTCCACGAATCGCATAAGTATCCAGCGTATGATCATAAAATACATAACAGTACTTTCCGACTGCAGTATCGTAGAACTTTACAACGAGAGCATCGGTCGACATGATGATAATAACATTACCCTGATATATTTAAATCGTTTGTAAAATATATTAATGGTCCCGAAACCCAGATAAAAGGATATCATGAACCCTTGTATCTATGAAAATCGAGAAAATTTTTTATATTAATTTAGAACAACGCATCGACCGAAGACAGGCGATTGAGAACGAATTGGGGACCCACGGATTTGTAGATTACGAGCGCTTTCCGGCCATTTATCACCCCACAATTGGCGGGGTGGGCTGTGGGCGGTCTCATGTCGGGGTTCTCCGTTTGGCCAAAGAGAGGGGGTACCAGCGCATCATGATCCTCGAAGATGACTTCATGTTTACTGAGTCGGCGGAATTTACCAAGAATTCACTTTTGAAAGTGGAGAACCTTGACTTTGATGTGTGCCTGATGTCCTATCATCTGTTGGATTCTGAAGCATGTGACCACGAGTCTCTGATTAAAATACGCAAAGCCCAGACCACTTCTGGTTACATTGTGAATCAACACTATTACGACAGATTGATTCAGGTTTTCGAAAAGGCGGCCCAAAGGTTCGAAGAAACCAACCATCATTGGCTGTACGCCATTGATATTGCTTGGAATATTCTACAGGATATGGATACCTGGTACGGGTTCTCGCCGAGGTTAGGAAAACAACGACCCAGCCACAGCGACTGTAGCAATACATTCAGTGAGGTAGACTGGTAGTATCGATGTAATTTCCGAAACGAAACGGAAGAAAATTGAATTTTTCAAAACGATTTAATGTTATCAATATAATCATACAAGTATATTGATAATGGATCCTGGAGTGAAAACCGTATTGCTACAGGGTGATTGTTTACTTCAACTCGAAAGTTATCCGGATAATTCCATCGATTGTGTCATTACCGATCCCCCCTATTTTATTGACGGACTCGACAACAAATGGAGTGCCAAAACCGTGGCCGAATCCGCCCCCAACAGTCACATCAAACATCTACCCAAGGGCATGAAATTTGATAAAAAGCAGGTGAAGGATCTCTTTGATTTTTATCTGAAAGTGTCTCGACTCTTGTTCCAAAAAATGAAACCAGGCGGTTATTTCCTCTCCTTTTCGTCGCCCCGACTCTATCACGCCATTGCCATGGCCTGCGAGATTGCCGGGTTCGAAGTTCGCGACATGATCAACTGGGTCTACACTCAGAGTATGCCGAAGGGTATGAGTGTGAGTCATCTCATTGACAAGCTGAAGATTGAACCCGAAGAACGCGAGGCGCTGAAAAAAGAATACCAGGATTTCAAAACCCCCATGATCAAATCATGCTGTGAACCGATCTGTGTGGCCATGAAACCGACGGATGGTACCTTTGTGAATAACGAACTCAATTTCCGCACGGGTCTCATCGATTTCTCACACAAGGTTGGTATCGACAGCTCGAAAGTTCCGGCGAATATTGTCACGACCGAAGAATTCCACGAAGTCTACGACAAAAATTTCCTGATCGATAAACCCAAAAAGGGGGAAAAGGGGGAGGACAACACGCACCCTACGGTCAAACCCGTGAAACTCATGGAACATTTGATTCAAATATTCTGTAAAAAGGGCGCGACGGTTCTCGACCCTTTCATGGGAAGCGGCACGACCGGAGTAGCTTGCAAACAGACCGGTCGCGGATTTGTAGGAATTGAACTGAATCCGGAATATTTCACGATTGCGCAGAATCGTATCGAACTGGCTACCCGTCCAACTTAGGCACAAAATCCATATTCTGCAACATCTCCAATTTCTTGACCGACTGAGCAAAAGTGTTCTGTGAATCCAAATTCTTGAACAAATATTCCGTGTTGGGACTGTGTTCATTCTTTTTTATTTGTTTGTAAATGAGATGTATTTTTTCGGTTACCACTTCGATCATGGTCTTGTCGGAAATGAGTTCGACATGGCTAGGTACAGGTTCGGTCAACAGTTCTACCGCAAAATACAGCAGATATTTTCTTTTTTTGCAGCATCCTGTGGTATATTTGATGCAAAACAATGTGATTAATGATGACATTATGCTATCAATGAATGGCCCCATTTTTTTACCGTAATGAATCATAACATCCCAAAACAGCCAAATAATGTCCATCTGATACTTGTTCTCCACATTGTACTTTCGTCGCTCGCAAAATACGGGCTCCTTACGGTTTTTACAGATCAGATCGAATTCAATGATCCATTCTATCCAGAAACAGGCGGAGGTCATGTTTTTTTTATCAGACGATACATGGTATGCGAATTCATTCACAGCAATAAATAACTCCTTTGGGTCTTTGGGTAAAAAAATGTCGTCGACAAAATGTGTGCTGGGTGCTTTGAGACGATCCGACATTTGGGTAATATCGAATTCTTCCACACGATCGATTTTAATGGTTTCGAAACTCTGTTTTTTGACCGAACTCGAAAGAACCACAATGATCTCGGCGAACAATTTGCGTATGGTTCCGTGGTTACGCAATTCGTAATCGTTGATAAAAAATCCCTGTTGAATGATATTTCTGAAAACGGTATATCTTTTTTCTAAATAAACGGCGATTTTAGGGTTACCGATATGAATATGTTTTCCAAAATAATACAAAATACATTCCCAAATGTCGGTAAAATGGCCGGCACACAACAGTTCGGCGCACCAATAACAGGCGGGTTCGATTTTTCCTTTTGTCATGGCTTCAATGAATTGGTTTTTGACTTCCAATTTTTTATATTCGGAAAAAGAAAATCCCTTGAATTGGGAAGGAATCCGGATATCATTGATCATGGTATTATCTGGTACGGAAACACTCATATACAAAGGTAGGTGGATTTTTATATGTTTATTTTTACTAACGCCAAATTTTACTCTGTAATTACTCGGGGCACCACATTGATGGTTTGTAGCTCCTGAAACAGAAGCTTGTTGGCATAAGGCATTTCAACCAAGGCAAAGTCCGTCTTGTTGCCGCAGGTGCGACACAGATGTACCGAAAAGTCGTTGTTGGTGTACATTTTATTTTTGTTGCCGTCATTGAATGCAGCCATCATACCGCATTTCTTACAAACATGCACTGTGTATTTGTCAGAAACATCAAAGAGTCTTTCGCGCGTAAACTTGGTCATACCGTGCGAACACAAGACATCACGCTCCATCTCTCCAATACGGAAACCACCATCGCGACTTCTGCCTTCCGCGGGCTGATGCGTCAAATTCACCATCGGGCCAATCGAACGACTGTGTTGCTTGTCATTCACCATGTGCTTGAGTCGTTGGTAATACACGGGACCGAAATAAATACTCATCTCCATCTGTTCCCCCGACATACCATTGTACATCACTTCGTTGCCGTAACTCTCGTAACCCAACTTCTGTAGTTCCTCTGTGATGGTCTTGACATTCAAATCTCCGAAACTGGTGCCGTCACCAAACATTCCGAGTTCCAAAAGTACCTTGCCCAACAGCGTCTCCTTCAATTGTCCAATCGTCATGCGGGAAGGAATTGCATGCGGATTCAAAATAATGTCGGGACGGAGTCCGTCCTTGGTAAAAGGCATGTCGCGCTCAGGAATGATATTACCGATGGTACCCTTTTGCGCACTGCGTGATGCGAACTTATCACCCAGTACCGGCTTGCGGAAAGTGCGCACGCGTACCTTGGCGAAATTATATCCGTCACCGTTTCTGCCCGTATAATTCTTGTCAATGTAGGTTTCTTCGGTGGTACGGAAACTCTTGCTCTGGTCCTCGTACTTGATGGTCTTGGTCGGATCGTTGCGATTCTCCTTGATAGGAATAATTTTGGCAATGATAATGTCGCGATTCTCGACCAGCGTGTTTTCCTCGATGAATCCCTGGGGATTCAACTTGTCGTAATTTCCGTACTTGATGGATCGAGTCTTGGTCGGATCCGGCTTACACCGGATAATCTCGTCGCGAATGATGTTCTTGTCCTCGTCCTTTTCGGTGTGATAAATTGTGGCCCCGAACAGTCCGCGCCCAATTGAAGCCTCGTTGATGAGAATACTATCCTCCTGATTGTAACCCGTCATCGAAGCAATCGCTACATGAACTTGGCAGCCCGAAGGAATACGATTCAAATGAATGAAATTCATGAGCCGGGTGTCGACCAGAGGCCGCGAAGGATACGACAGTACATAGGAAGTCTTGTCCATACGCTGATCGAAATTCATCGCATAAATCCCAATAGCCTGTTTTACCATTGCCGTCTGATAAGTGTTTCTTGGTGATTGGTTGTGTTCCGGGAATGGCGCACAAGATGCCAACACTCCGAAAATGGTACTGGGGTGAATCTCACAGTGGGTGAAGTTGATCTTCATGTTGGGATCCTGTAGATAAGTTTTCTTGGTCTTCATCGCGATCATCGCGTAGTTTTGTTCTTCCGGATCAATGTACTCGATGACCGATTCGTCCAGTTTGCAGGAGGTCAGGAGGTCGTTCCATTCCAACTCCTTCTTTTCGACGCGATCAATGATGTCTCGCGTGACAAGCGCCTTGCCATCGCGGACTTTGAGGACGGGTCGCGTAAGTCGCCCACCGTCGCTACACATACGAATCTCCTCGTTTTTAAAATCGAATACGATCGAGGTGTAAATATTGATGATACCCGCGTGCTTTTTTCGCTTCATCTCTTCGTAGAGTTCCATCGGATCGTGGGCGATTCCGACCCAAGCACCGTTGATGAAGACCTTGATTTTATCGTCGAGTTCTGCTGCAGGCACATTCTCCAATTTCTCAATGTAGGGCTCCACATATTCATAGAGTGAAGCACTATTGGTAGGAATCGTGATATGTGCCATGTAACTGATATTTTTGACTACACCGATGCTCTGCCCCTCCGGAGTTTCACAGCAGCATAAGAAACCCCAGGTCGTGTTGTGCAGTTTGCGCGGAGCAATCAACTCCCCACTCTTTTCTAGAGGCGTATTAATACGACGCAGATGACTCATGCTCGACATGTAGGTGAGACGATTGAGCACCTGGGCAACACCCACCTTGGTACTGTTCGCCTGTTTAATACTGAAATCACCCGTCGAGAGTGCACGCGTGATGCCGTTCTCAATCGTCGTGGATTTCATGATCTTGTAAATATTGGTCATGTTGATGATGTTTTCGTAATCCTCGGTAGAACGCCACGAACCGTTGTTGATCTCCCGCACCACCTGCTTTTGCATTTCCTTGACCAGTTTATTGAAGTAATTACGAAACAAATTGTTGAGGAGGGTGCCCGTCAGGTCGATGCGCTTGTTGAGATAGGAATCACGATCATCCGGAGGTTTCCAGCCAAAATTGGTCTGGATCAGTTTGTTGGCCATGTAACCCAACAGGTACAATTTTTGGGTCAGCGTTTTGCAGTGGGGAAACAGGTCGTTGTTCAGCACATCCAGAGCGAATTCGCGCTTCTTCCTGCTACCAGTTTCCTTGTCCATGTTCATCGGAGTGTACGCGACCGATGCAGTGATGTGACGCAAAGCATCCTCCTTGGTCATGTACTTGTTAGCGTCAATAATGGAAGCCTGTAAAAATCTCAAAATCTTCGCATGTTTGTCACATTCAATGTCTAACAGGATATATTCGCAAATCTGCTTGTCACTCGCCACATCCAACGCTCGAAAGAGTACAAACAGTTCAATCGGTTGTTTGATCCGCGGAATGCTGATGTAGATGGGGTTGCCAAAACCGTTGTTCTTGCTGGCAATCATCATCTCAATCTGCTTGGGCGAAATGCACTTGAAATCCGGCACCGACTTGATCTCCGCAAACCAGTTCCACTTGGTCGTGTTCTTGCCGTCGAAGCAGTAAATACGATTCTCCGCCGCACGCTCCTGTCCCAACACGGTCTTCTCCGAACCCTTGATCACAAAGTAGCCGCCCGCATCCATGGGACACTCGCC
>Ga0114960_10002309_pt1 | contig 14962 bp, 9 predicted proteins | sample C_130625_MF_Meta_FD_92637 | JGI IMG/M metagenome (GOLD analysis project Ga0114960, IMG submission 92637) | Freshwater microbial communities from Lake Croche, Canada to study carbon cycling - C_130625_MF_MetaG | ecosystem: Environmental > Aquatic > Freshwater > Lake | place: Lake Croche, Canada... | reverse complement strand
GCTTTCCATGCCTCCCTTATGGAACCTTGGGACGGACCTGCTTGCGTAACGTTCACCGATGGAAATCAAGTCGGTGCTGTTCTTGATCGCAATGGGTTGCGCCCATCGCGTTTCTGGGTAACTAAAGATGGTTTAGTTGTTCTAGCTAGCGAAGTAGGTGTTCTAGATTTCGCACCTGAAGATATTGTGCGCAAGGGTCGCTTACAACCAGGCAAGATGTTTTTGGTTGATATCGCTGCTGGTCGCATTATTGAAGATGATGAAATTAAAGATTCATTGGCAGATGCCGAAACCTATGGTCAGTGGTTACAAGATGGCATCGTAAAGTTAGCTGATCTACCATCACGCGAACATATTGTTTACCCACACTCCTCAGTTGTTCGTCGTCAACGAGCCTTTGGTTATACCGAAGAAGAACTGAAAATTTTAATCACCCCAATGGCACGCAATGGTGCTGAACCACTTGGTTCGATGGGCAGTGATTCACCAATTGCGGCTATCTCTGCCAAGCCTCGTTTACTTTTTGATTACTTCTCACAGTTATTTGCTCAAGTTACTAATCCACCACTTGATGCAATTCGCGAAGAGCTGGTTACTTCACTCGGTGGGTCAATCGGCCCAGAACATAACTTGCTTGATCCTGGCCCTGCATCATGCCGACAAATTTCTTTAGCTTTTCCAGTAATTGATAATGATGAACTTGCCAAGATCATTCACGTTAATGCTGACGATGAGTATCCAGAACTTGCCGCCTACGTTGTGCGCGGACTATTTCCAGTAAATGGCGATGGGCAAGCTCTTCGCAAGCGAATCGATGAAATTAAGCGCGAAGTCTCGAAAGCTATCGATGATGGTGCCCACCTAATCGTGCTCTCTGATCGCGACGGCGATGCCGAAGATGCACCGATTCCATCTTTATTACTTACATCTGCAGTTCACCACCATTTAATTCGCGAGAAGAAGCGCACCCAAGTTGGCTTGGTTGTTGAAGCTGGCGATGTCCGCGAAGTTCATCATGTAGCACTTCTAATTGGCTATGGCGCAGCTGCGGTAAACCCATACCTTGCCATGGAATCTGCCGAAGATTTAGTCCGCCAAGGTGTAATAACTGGCATCGCACCTGAGAAGGCAGTTCGTAATTTAATTAAGGCGCTAGGTAAAGGCGTGCTTAAAGTTATGTCCAAGATGGGTATTTCAACCATAGCCTCATACACCGGAGCTCAGGTTTTTGAAGCAATTGGTATCAGCCAAGAAGTGGTCGACGAATTCTTTGTTGGCACAACTTCTCGTTTAGGCGGAATCAGCTTAGACATCATTGCTCAAGAAACAATTGCGCGTCATCACATCGCATATCCACCTGGGGGAGAAATTCCAGGCTCGAAGCGTTTACCTACAGGTGGCGAGTACTCATGGCGTCGCGATGGCGAGCCTCATTTATTTGATCCAGAAACCGTATTTGCGCTGCAGCATTCAACTCGCAATAAGCGCTTTGATATTTTCCAGCGTTACACAAATCGAGTTGATGAGCAGAGCACTCGCTTGATGACATTGCGCGGTCTATTCAAGTTTACTGAGGGAGTGCGTCAACCAATTTCAATCGATGAAGTTGAGCCGGCTTCAGAAATCGTAAAACGTTTCTCGACAGGTGCGATGTCTTATGGATCCATTTCGCAGGAAGCACACGAGACTTTAGCTATTGCGATGAACCGCCTAGGCGCAAAATCAAATACTGGCGAAGGTGGCGAAGATCCAGCTCGTTACATTAAAGAAGCAAACGGCGACTCTAAACGTTCTTCAATTAAACAAGTGGCTTCCGGTCGGTTCGGCGTAACTTCAGATTACTTAGTAAATGCTGACGACATTCAGATCAAGATTGCTCAAGGTGCCAAGCCTGGCGAAGGTGGCCAACTACCTGGAAACAAGGTTTATCCGTGGATTGCCAAGGTGCGTTATTCAACTCCTGGTGTTGGCTTGATTTCGCCACCACCACATCACGATATTTATTCAATTGAAGATTTAGCGCAACTCATTCACGATCTAAAGAATGCAAATAAGAATGCTCGAGTTCACGTAAAGCTAGTTGCTGAGGTCGGCGTTGGCACAGTTGCTGCCGGTGTCTCTAAAGCGCACGCAGACGTTGTTCTTATTTCAGGTCACGATGGTGGCACTGGCGCTTCACCACTTACTTCACTAAAGCATGCAGGTGCGCCTTGGGAACTTGGTTTAGCTGAAACTCAGCAGACATTGCTGCTTAACAATTTGCGTGATCGCATTGTGGTTCAAGCTGATGGTCAGTTAAAGACTGGTCGCGATGTTGTTATTGCGGCCCTGTTAGGTGCTGAAGAATTTGGCTTTGCAACAGCACCGCTAGTTGTTTCAGGTTGCATCATGATGCGAGTCTGTCATCTTGATACCTGTCCAGTTGGTGTCGCGACTCAAAACCCAGAGCTGCGCAAAAACTTCAGTGGCAAGCCAGAATTCGTCGAGACTTTCTTTGAATATATTGCCGAAGAAGTTCGCGCCCTTTTGGCGCAACTTGGATTCCGCACATTACTTGAAGCAGTTGGTCATGTGGAATCACTCGATACCCGCGATGCAGTTAATCATTGGAAAGCAGCTGGCCTAGATCTTGCGCCACTGTTGGTTCGTCCAGATGTTGAGAGCCCACTACACAACACTTCAAAGCAAGATCACGGTTTGGCTGCCGCTCTAGATAACAAATTAATTGAGTTAGCTGACGTAGCGCTTACAAAAGGCGAAGCTGTAAAAATTGATTTGCCAGTTCGTAACGTTAACCGCACTGTCGGAACGATGTTGGGCGCCGAAATCACTCGTCGTCATGGAGCAAATGGGTTACCTGCTGGGACTATCGATGTAACTTTGCATGGGTCGGCTGGTCAGTCACTCGGTGCATTTATTCCAAGCGGCTTAAAAATTCGCCTTTACGGTGATTCTAATGATTATGTGGCAAAAGGCATTTCTGGCGGCACAGTTGTAGTTCGTCCTGATGAAAAAGCTACTTTTAAATCAGAGGCAAACGTTATTGCCGGAAACGTTATTGGTTACGGTGCTACGGCTGGCAAGATTTATGTACGCGGCAAAGTGGGAGAGCGGTTCTGCGTTCGCAACTCTGGCGCTATTGCAATTGTCGAAGGTATTGGTGACCATGGTTGCGAATACATGACTGGCGGTACCGTGGTTGTACTCGGTGCGACAGGTCGAAATTTTGCAGCTGGTATGTCTGGTGGGCGCGCATTTATGCTCGATATCGATAGCGCAAACGTAAATACTGAAATGGTTGATCTGATGGCAGTACCTGAAGATCAGAAAGAAATCCTCAAATCTTTGGTTTCAGATTTCCAAGTTGAAACTGGTTCCGAGATTGCAGCAGGGCTATTAGCAAATTGGCCAGCAGCAATTACTCGTTTCACCTTAGTGATGCCGCGTGACTACGCACGAGTGCTGGCAGCAATCGAGCGGGCTACTCGTGAAGGATTACCAGTTGATCAAGTCGTAATGGAGGTCGCAGCAAATGGCTGATCCAAAGGGATTTTTAACTACTGAGCGCGCTGTTCCAACTCGGCGTCCAGTCGATGTTCGCATTAAGGACTGGAAAGAAGTTTACGAAGAACTAGCTTTTCCTGATCTGCAAAAACAAGCTGGTCGTTGCATGGATTGTGGAATTCCGTTCTGCCATTCAGGCTGCCCACTTGGTAATTTAATTCCAGAGTGGAATGACTTAATTTGGCGTGGTGACAAGAACGAAGCAATCGATCGTTTGCACGCCACAAATAATTTTCCTGAATTCACCGGGCGGTTATGCCCAGCACCTTGCGAAACCGCATGCGTTGTTGCGATTAACAAAACTGCAGTAACTATTAAGCAGATTGAGTTGCGCACTATCGAAGAAGCATTTAAAGATGGCAACGTAGAACCACTCATTGCTGATCGTTTAACTGGCAAAACTGTTGCGGTGATTGGTTCTGGCCCGGCTGGCTTAGCTGCCGCACAACAATTAACCAGAGCTGGACATACGGTTGCAGTTTACGATCGCGCCGACAAGATTGGTGGTCTCCTGCGCTACGGAATTCCAGAGTTTAAAATGGAAAAAGCAATTCTCGATCGTCGACTAGACCAAATGACTAAAGAAGGAACTCGTTTCCGCCCGGGCATTAATGTCGGTGTAGAACTCACTGGGTCGCAATTGCGCACTAAGTACGATGCGATTGTTTTGGCAATAGGCGCAACGCAATGGCGCGATCTAAATGTTCCTGGTCGTGAACTCAAAGGTGTCTATCAAGCGATGGAATTTTTACCTTGGGGTAATCGCCAAGGCTTAGGTGAAGTTGAAACTCCAGAAATTAACGTTGCCGGCAAGCACGTCATAATTCTTGGTGGCGGTGATACTGGCGCTGATTGCCTGGGCACTTCAGTACGTCAAGGTGCTGCGAGTGTTACTCAACTCGAGATCATGCCGCGACCAACGCAAGAACGTCCAGCTGGGCAACCTTGGCCAACTTACCCAATGATTTATCGCGTCTCTAGCGCGCATGAGGAGTTAGACAATCGCCTGTTCTCAGTTAGCACCGAAGAATTCTTGGGTGATGGCAACGGTAATCTACGAGCCATCAAGCTGGTTGAAACTAAATTTGAAAATGGTAAGTTCGAACCTATTCCAGGAACAGAAAAAGAATTACCAGCCGATTTTGTTTTCTTGGCGTTGGGATTTACTGGCCCAGAAAAGACAGCGTTAATCGAGCAGCTTGAAGTAGAACTTGATGAACGCGGAAACATCAAACGTGGCTTGGATTACCAAAGCTCACAAGAAGGAATTTTCGTGGCCGGTGACGCTGGTCGTGGACAATCGCTCATTGTTTGGGCGATAGCAGAAGGTCGCAGCGCAGCGGCTGAGGTAGATAAGTACTTAACTGGTGATACGCAATTGCCAGCACCAATACTTCCTACCGCTCGCCCAATGATGGTCTAAATTAAATACTTAAACCAGATATTTATTAGACTCCAACTAGATAGGCTATAGATATGCGCCGCGCCAAAATTGTATGCACGATGGGTCCAGCTGTTGAGTCTTCTGAAAAAGTTCACGAACTAATTGCTGCTGGTATGAATATGGCTCGACTAAACCTGTCACATGGCGGATATGACGAACATCAAAGTCGCCTCGATCTAGTTCGTTCAGTTGCAGCCGAGACAAATCAACCAGTTGCTATCTTGGTCGACTTACAAGGCCCCAAGATTCGCTTAGCTCGTTTTGCAAATGGGCCACATGATTTAGCCCGTGGCGACATTTTCACAATTACTGTTGATGAAGTCGAAGGCACAAAAGAGCGAGTTGGCACCACATATAAAGGTTTGCCAGGTGATTGCAAGCCAGGGGACCGAATTTTGATTGATGATGGAAAAGTAACTGTCGAAGTTGTTGAAGTTAAAGGCAATGATGTTGTAACTAAAGTTATTGAGCCAGGTGCGGTTAGCAATAACAAAGGTATCAACTTGCCTGGTGTCGCTGTCTCTGTTCCTGCGTTATCTGAAAAAGATAAAGAAGACCTTCGTTGGGGTTTAGCAGCTGGTGCTGATTTTATTGCGCTCTCATTTGTTCGAAGTGCTGCGGACATTAAAGATGTTCATGCGATCATGGATCAAGTTGGTATCCGTCGCCCGGTTATTGCCAAAATTGAAAAACCACAGGCAGTTGAAAATCTACAAGAAATTGTTGATGCATTCGATGGCATCATGGTGGCACGAGGTGATCTCGGAGTAGAGCTACCAATTGAAGATGTGCCACTAGTTCAAAAACGCTGCATCGAACTTGCTCGTGAAGCTGCTAAGCCAGTTATTGTGGCAACCCAAATGCTTGATTCAATGATTCACAATTCAACACCAACTCGCGCCGAAGCAACTGACTGCGCAAATGCGGTTCTAGATGGCGCAGATGCGCTGATGCTCTCTGGTGAGACAAGCGTTGGTGAGTTTGCGATCCAGGCAGTTCAGGTAATGGCTCGCATTATTGTTAAAACTGAACAAGACATGATGGACCGTATTCGCCCCATGCGCACTCAGCCTAAAACAAAAGGTGGTGCTATTACTAAGGCCGCAGTTGAAGTCGGCAAGATTGTCGATGCTAAATTCTTAGTCGCATTTACCAAGAGTGGTGACTCGGCTCGTCGCATGTCTCGACTTCGTTCACCTATTCCAATCTTGGCGTTAACGCCTGACCCTGCTACTTATAACCAATTAGCTCTTTCTTGGGGCGTTGAATCAATGATTATGCCGATGGTTAGCCACACTGACGAGATGGTTAAACAAGTAGATACCTTGTTAGTAGAAAGTGGTCGTGGGGTAGTGGGCGAGAATGTAATGATCGTTGCTGGATCACCTCCCGGAATACCAGGATCAACCAATGCAATGCGCGTACACCGAATTGGCGATGCGATCTCTGGCGCTGCGCCTGCTTATCGCTAATTAACTGCGTTTCGCGGTCAATTTTCTTACCGCTACAATTGCCGTTCTAGCCTCGGTACTCCAACGGTAGAGAGGGCAGTCTCAAACACTGCATAGTGTCGGTTCGAATCCGACTCGAGGCACATGACTCCACAAAGTAGTAGCAAGAGCTCTACTTCTCCTGCCACTCGCATTTTGGTCGCCGAAGACGAGACTTTAATTCGCATGGATTTAGTTGAGATGCTTACTGAAGCTGGCTATGAAGTTATTGCTCAAGCAACTAATGGCGAGGAAGCAATTGCGTTAGCTAATGAACATAAACCAGATTTAGCAATTTTAGATGTGCAGATGCCAGTTCTTGATGGAATTTCTGCCGCCGAAAAAATTATCGCAATCGCACCAGTTTTAATGTTGACTGCATTTAGCCAACGAGAGTTAGTAGATCGTGCTCGCGATGCTGGCGTTATGGCATATGTGGTTAAACCTTTTACTATCTCTGATTTAGTTCCGGCAATTGAAATTGCAATTAGCCGACACACTCAAATGCGCTCACTTGCCGATGAAGTCGCAGATCTGCATGCCCGACTTGAAACTCGCAAAATAATTGATCGCGCTAAAGGTATTTTGATGAAGGCCTTAAATCTCACCGAGCCCGAAGCATTTTCTTGGATTCAACGAGCTGCCATGGATCGCCGGATCACTATGAAAGAGGTCGCCGAGGCAGTAATTTCGCCTTCAGCTGTTCCAGATAAGTAAGGTGCAATCGCTTCGCAATTAGATGGGATGCCTAGCGCGAGATTCGCCAAAACGTTACATGGATGTAATTTAACAAGCGTGTAAATCCCGAGTTTTTTGCTTTTTGGGGTTGTCCAACCCTCACCCCTGCCGTTACCCTCATCTCCTCCCTGTCCCGGGACACAAGAACAGGAAAGGCAATAAATGAACAAGAAGATCCAGCGTTCACTTGCCGTTGTTTCAGCAGCAGCACTCGTATTCGGAGTAGCAGCAGCTCAGACATCAGCAAACGCAGCACCAAAGACTGTTTATCTTGCATACCAGGGTCCACTATCTGGTGGCGAAGCATCAACTGGTACTGACGAGCAGAATGCAGTTAAGTATGCAATCAAGCTTTTCAATGCAAAGAACAAAGCTATGTACAACGTAAAGCTAGTTTCAGTTGACGATCAAGGCGACCCAGCAGTAGCTGGAACAGTTGCTCCAGGAATTGGAAAGAATAACAACATTCTTGGCGTAGTTGGACCTGCATACTCAGGCGCAACAATCGCATCACTACCTTTCTACAAGGCTGGTGGATTAGCACTAATCTCTCCTTCAGCAACTCGCGTATCTCTAACAGATTCAGCTTCACCTGATTTCGGCGGACCAATTTTCCACCGTGTTGTAGGTAAAGACGATCTACAGGGTCCAGCGCTAGCTAAGTACGCAACACAAGGCGTAACTAATGCAAAGGTTTTCGTTTTCGATGACCAATCTTCATATGGTGTACCTCTAGCAGGTTATGTAAAGGGTGGTCTTGCAAAGGTTGCCGGAGCATCTGTTGTCGGAACTGACTCAGTTCCAAACACAACAACTGACTTCTCACCAACAATTGCAAAGATCAAGACATCTGGTGCAACTGTTGTTATTTACACCGGTTACTACAGCCAAGCTGCTGTATTCATCAAGCAACTACGTGACTCAGGTTCAAAGGCGATCTTCGCTGGCGGCGACGGAGTATTCAACCAACAGTTCCCTGTGCTTGCAGGCGCTGCTGCTGAAGGTTCACGCGTTACTGGTGTAGGCGGACTTTCAGGTGTTAGCGCAGCTCTAGAAGCTGACTTCAAGAAGCAAATGGGCGTTTCATCTGGTGTTTACTCAGTAGAGTCAATGGATGCAGCGAACATCTTCTTGCAAGGTATCGCAAAGGGAAATACAACCCGCGCGAAGATGCTTGCTTGGGTTAAGGCTTACAACGGCAAGAGCCTCAGTGGAAACACAATTAAGTTCTCTGCAAATGGCGACATTTCATACGGACTATTTGCTGGTTTCACTTCAAAGGCTGGCGTTCTAGTCAATACAGGTATCGTTAAGTAATTAACTATCCCTAAGCAGTAAAACATGCTTAAAAAATGGGTGCTCTGACTCTCGATTAGAGGGGCAGAGCACCCATTTCTTTGTAAATTCGACTATCTTTGCGCATTGAAGTTTTGTGGGTAAGAGGAGAGAGATGTTTGCAGTTCTGATTGACCAGTTCTGGTCTTTGACCATCGCAGGTGTTGCCTTGGGCTTCATCTACGTTTTGGTGTCCCTTGGCTACACCATGGTTTATGGCGTTTTACGCATGATCAACTTTGCCAACTCCGAAATCTTTATGTGGGGCACATTTGGAACCATTGTTACTTCGCGTGACATTTTTGGTTATTCCCAAACTTCAGCGCCTGCTACAGGATTCAGATTAGCCTTTGTTCTACTCAGCCAACTTTTGATGTCAATGGCAGTTGCTGGGCTTACCGCAGTATTTGTTGAATTCGTGGCTTATCGTCGCTTACGCGCTAAAGGTACAAATCGTTTGGCAACCTTAATTTCAGCGATCGGTATTTCGATTGTTTTATCCGAGATCATGCGCTTGCTAACTAGTTCACGCCCTGTAGGTTCACCCCGCGTGCTTGAGAAAATAATTTTGACCGAAGTTTGGGGCGCTAATATTCGCCTTGATACCGTAGTTACTATTTTTGCAGCAGCACTTATTTACTTCTTGCTCGAGCGGTTCGTAAAGCTATCCCGTATGGGCAAGGCCATTCGTGCAGTTTCCATGAATGAAGATGCCGCAAAATTAATGGGTGTTAATTTAAATCGCGTAATCACCACAACGTTTCTAGTCGGTGGCTTAGCAACTGGTGCAGCCGGCTTCTTCTACATAACCGTTTTTGAATATACGAAATTTAATATTGGTTTCACCATGGGAATGGCAGCGTTTACCGCAGCAGTACTTGGTGGAATTGGAAACATTCGTGGCGCATTCTACGGTGGCCTTTTCCTTGGCTTACTTGAAGTTTATGCATCTGCAGTTCTTGGCACCCAGTGGAAAGCAGTTACGGTTTTCATCGTCTTAGTATTAGTACTCCTCTTTAAGCCAAATGGTTTGTTTGGCGAAGCTGTTCAGACTACGAGGGCATAATTATGAAAATACGTAACTACTGGAATTTCCGTGACTTTGGTGCCGGCATTTGGGAACGCGCAAATCGCCCAACTCGAGTGGCGATTGCGCTTACCGCAATAGTCTTGGTAGGACTTCTACCATTTACAGGTGGCAGCTTTCTAGCTACGCCGATCGCTTCATTTGATGCAGTTCTGGTTTATCCAGTTGGCATGTTTGTGCTTATGTCACTTGGCCTAAATATTGTGGTGGGCAAGTCCGGCATGCTCGACCTTGGCTATGTCGCATTTTTTGCTATTGGTGCTTACACCATGGCGCTTCTAGGGACGAACACTGGCTTAAACACTTGGGAAATCATGCCAATTGGTATCGCATTTGCCATGATTGCCGGCGTCCTGCTCGGCATTCCAACGCTACGCCTGCGTGGTGACTATCTGGCGATCGTAACTCTTGGTTTTGGTGAAATTGTTCGCCTTGTCGTTCTAAATTCAACTTGGTCAAAAGGCCCAAATGGAATTGCAAATATTCCTATGCCGCCAAATATCGGACCGCTAAAGTTTGAGCTAGAAAACCAAAAAGTTTTCTTCTGGGTTGTTATGTTAATGATCTTGCTGACTATCTGGATGATTCGTCGCCTTACCGTGCGTCGCCCTGGTCGTGCTTGGGAAGCTATTCGCCAAGATGAAGATGCGGCTGAACTGATGGGTGTGCCAACTCTTAAGTACAAGATTTGGTCATTTACTTTAGGCGCAGCTGTCGGTGGCGCTGCTGGTGTTTTATATGCATCAAAGAATCTTTACATTGCACCCGAAATGTTTACGCTTAACGTATCAATCTTGATTCTGGCTTGTGTGGTATTTGGTGGAATCGGAAATATTTGGGGTGTAGTAGTTGGCGCCACAATCCTGGGTTACTTACCTGATCGAATCCGATTCATCTCAGACGCTCGACTTTTAGTATTCGGCGTGGTTCTAGTTGTGGTGATGAATTTCCGCCCAGATGGTCTCTTGCCTCGTAAGAAGCGCGAAAAAGCTATCGTGAAAAGAGAGGCGAACGCATAATGGCTAAATCTGGAAAGACTTTGCTAAAGCTAGATAACGTCACCATGAAGTTCGGCGGCGTTACTGCTCTTAATGGTGTGAACCTAGAAGTCAAAGAGGGCGAGATTTTGGCTCTTATTGGGCCAAATGGCGCTGGCAAAACAACCGTCTTTAATGTCATCACTGGTGTTTACAAGCAGACCAGTGGCATCGTGGATTTCGATGGAACTTCACTCGGTAAGCAGAAGCGTTTCGAAGTAACTGCACTCGGTGTTGCGCGCACTTTCCAGAACATTCGTCTTTGGGGAGACATGACCGCGCTTGAAAATGTCATCACTGCAACCGATGTACATAAAAAGAGTGGACTAGTCGGCGCGCTATTTGGACTACCTCGTGCTCGTCGCGAAGAAAGTGAAAATCGCGAGCGTGCTCATGAAATTTTGCGCTTCATTGGAATTGATGAGTACTCAGATCGATTAGCGAAGAACCTGCCTTACGGAGTACAACGACGTCTCGAGATTGCTCGGGCACTTGGCACATCACCTAAGTTGGTTTTGCTAGATGAGCCAGCAGCCGGTTTTAATCCTGCTGAGAAAGTTGAATTAGCAGAAACCATCAAACGCGTTCGCGATGCTGGTTATACCGTTCTATTAATTGAGCATGATATGTCGTTGATTATGGGAATCTCTGATCGAGTTGTAGTTCTAGACTTCGGAACCAAGATTGCCGACGATATTCCATCTGTAGTTCAAAACGATCCCCGAGTTATCGAAGCGTATTTAGGAGTACCAGCAGATGCGTCTTGAAATTAAAGATCTTCACGTTCACTACGGCAAGATTGAGGCAATAAAAGGTGTTTCAGTTGTTGTAAATGAAGGCGAAATTGTGACCTTGATTGGCGCTAACGGCGCTGGCAAGACCACAATGCTAAAGACCGTTTCTGGTCTGCGCCCAGTTTCTTCTGGCCAAATTATTTTTGACGGCAAGGATATTTCGAAAGTTCCAGCTCACGAACGTGTTTCTTTAGGTATTTCACAAGCACCCGAGGGCCGAGGAATTTTCCCAGGTATGACCGTTTTAGAAAATCTTGAGATGGGAAAGTTCTATCGCAAGAATCGCAAGGCAGAAATGCAAGAGGATCTAGAAAAGGTTTATCATCTCTTCCCGCGCCTAAAAGAGCGCGTTAGCCAAGCCGGTGGAACTCTCTCAGGTGGCGAACAACAAATGCTGGCAATCGGTCGCGCATTAATGACTCGGCCAAAAGTGTTACTACTTGATGAGCCTTCAATGGGACTAGCACCACAGATGATTGCCAACATTTTCCGCATCATTACTGAGATTAATAAGACCGGTGTGACTATTTTGTTAGTTGAGCAAAATGCTCAACAAGCTCTACAACGCGCACACCGTGCTTATATTCTGGAAACTGGAAATATCGTGAAGGAAGCTAAAGCTTCTGATCTGCTTAATGATCCAGCTGTACGCGAGGCATACCTCGGTACTGGCGCACACTAACTAATTATTTTTTAATTGGTACTTAATCGCGCTTAGCTAAGATCAAACAAGTAATCCTGGCGGTACAGCTGCGTTCACCTTTGTCATTGGTAATTACAATTTCGTAGCTGCACATTGTTTTGCCTAGTGAAATCGCCGTTGCAACACCGGTCACGACACCTTCAGTCGCTGATTTGTGATGAGTAGCATTGATGTCAACGCCAACAATGCGGCGATCAAGACCAGCGTGTAACTGAGTTCCGATAGAACCTAAGCTTTCGGCCAAGATTACATTTGCGCCACCGTGTAATAAGCCAGCTGGTTGACGATTTCCTTCAACTGGCATGGTGCCAACTAATCTTTCAGGAGTTGCCTCAAGAATTTTGATGCCCATTTTTGAATCTAATTGACCACTTCCTAAAGTGCGAAGGGCTTCTGAAAAATCGGGTGAAATGTTTGGCGTCATAGTCGGTGAGTATAACTGGATCAACCTAGGATGAGCGTATGACAAAGCGCCTATTACTTATTGATGGCCATTCGATGGCATATCGCGCTTTCTTTGCGCTACCGGCTGAGAACTTCACCACAGCTTCGGGTCAGCACACGAATGCAATCTATGGCTTTGCGACCATGTTGATTTCTTTGCTTAAAGAAGAGAAGCCCACACATATTGCAGTGGCCTTTGATGTCTCGCGCAAGACTTTCCGTACTGAGATTTTTCCGGAATATAAAGCTAATCGTGCAAAGACACCCGATGAGTTTCGCTCCCAAATGTCTTATTTACATGAGCTAGTTGATTCATTCGGGATCACACAATTTGAACGCGAAGGCTTTGAAGCCGATGACATCATTGCGACCATCGCCAAGCAAGCTGAAGCCGATGGTTTCGAAGTAGCCATCTGTACTGGCGATCGCGACAGTTTTCAATTAGTTAACGATAAGACCACAGTGCTTTATCCAAAGCGCGGCGTAAGCGAAATGGCACGTATGACGCCGGCAGCGGTTGAAGAAAAATATATGTTGACGCCAGCTCAGTATCCAGATTTTGCCGCGCTGCGCGGAGACCCCAGCGATAACTTGCCTTCGGTTCCAGGCGTTGGTGAGAAGACGGCGGCTAAGTGGATTATCGAATACGGTTCATTAGAAGAGTTGCTTAACAGAGCAGATCAAGTTCCTGGCAAAGTAGGCGAATCACTGCGCGCCAATCTGGATTCCATCGCAAAGAATCGTCAACTTACACAATTGATTCATGATGTTCCGATTGATTTATCACTTACTGATTTAGCATGGCAGCCGATCGAAGAGAGCAAGATTGCTCCGCTATTTGCGACCCTAGAATTTCGCACCTTAAAAGATCGCCTTGGCCCACTTCTTAATTCAAAGAACGCCAAGAAAGCTGAAGAACCGTTAGCACTTTTTGAGATTGCCGAAGAGGTTTCACCCGCTGCTGCCACCAAAAAGATTCGGGCAGCAAAGAGTGAAATAGCTTTAACAGTTGAATTCACTGAAGGAGTTTTAAGTTCATATTCAGTCGCACTCGCGGGTGGTGACTCGTTTACCGTTAACAGTGGTGAGATTGGTGACTGGCTAAGTGACGCGACAGTGCCCAAAATTATGCATGATGCGAAAGCACTGTCTAGAGCGTATCCGGTAGCAGGATTAATTTTCGACACTGAAATTGCTGCCTACTTAGTAAACCCTGGCGTTCGCAGCCAAGATATTGCTTCACTACTTGAGCGATGGGGAAGTGGCTCAACCGAGGTTAATACCGCATCGTTATTTACTTTGCGCGATTCGCTACAGAAAGAGCTCGACTCCAGATCACTAACTAAGTTATTCGTTGAGCTCGAGCTTCCGATCGCTAATTTGCTTGCTCGCCTTGAGAACTCAGGTATCTGCGTAGACGAAAAAGAGTTAACTAAGTTAAAAGACTTCTTTGAAGGCGAAGTAGCGCGTGAGAGTAAGTCCGCACACGAAGCTGCTGGACATGAGTTCAATGTGGCATCTCCTAAGCAACTACAAGTAGTTCTCTTTGATGAACTTAAACTGCCGAAAACTAAGAAGATTAAGACTGGTTTCACCACCGATGCCGAGTCCCTTGAGTGGCTATTTGAAAAGACTAAGCACCCACTACTCCAGTCACTGCTACGAATTCGTGAAACTAATAAATTAAAGACCACGGTCGAAGGTTTACTAAATGAGATTGCCGAAGATGGCCGCATCCATACTCACTTTCAGCAGACTGTTGCAGCAACTGGTCGACTATCTTCTACTGGCCCAAACCTGCAGAACATTCCAGTACGCACCGAAGAAGGTCGCAAGATCCGTGCTGCCTTTATCGCGGGCAAAGGCTACGAAACATTGTTGACTGCTGACTACAGCCAAATTGAAATGCGCATCATGGCTCACCTTTCTGATGATAAAAATTTGCTAGCTGCTTTTGAAAGTGGCGAGGATCTGCATGCCACAGTGGCTGCCGAAGTATTTGGCGTTAAAGCAAAAGATGTAGATGCTGAAATGCGTCGTCAAATTAAAGCTATGTCTTATGGCCTTGCTTACGGACTTTCCTCCTTTGGTCTTTCAGCGCAACTATCAATTTCACCACCAGAGGCAACTGACTTAATGGATCGCTACTTCCAGCGCTTTGGTGGAATTCGTGATTACTTAAAGAATGTTGTTGAAGAGGCGCGCAAAGTTGGTTACACCGAAACCGTTATGGGTCGCCGCCGCTATCTACCTGACCTGACTCATGACAACCGAATGCGCCGCGAGATCGCAGAACGTGCAGCGCTTAACTCACCAATTCAAGGTT
>Ga0114960_10002308_pt1 | contig 14965 bp, 11 predicted proteins | sample C_130625_MF_Meta_FD_92637 | JGI IMG/M metagenome (GOLD analysis project Ga0114960, IMG submission 92637) | Freshwater microbial communities from Lake Croche, Canada to study carbon cycling - C_130625_MF_MetaG | ecosystem: Environmental > Aquatic > Freshwater > Lake | place: Lake Croche, Canada... | reverse complement strand
TTGCTTGGCATGAACATTGCCAACTCCGATACGCCAGGCTTCAAGGCCAAAGACGTTGACTTCAAAAGCGTGCTCCAAGCCGCGCATGCAAGCAGCCTCAGCATCACCAACAAAGGTCACGTGCCACTCACTGAATCTGGCAGCCCCGATGGTGAGATGTACCGCGTTCCATTTGACACATCATTTGACGGCAACACCGTTGAGATGAATGTGGAACAAGCCAAGTTTGGTCAGGCTGCAGCTGACTACCAAGCCACTTTGAACATATTAGAAAACCGCATTGGCGGCATTCGCAAAGCATTGCGAGGAGATTGACCATGGCCTTAGAAGATATTTTTGGCGTAGCCGGTTCAGCGCTGAATGCGCAAACCACGCGCATGAATACCACCGCATCCAACTTGGCCAATGCGGCCACAGTTGCAGGTTCTGAAGATGGCGCATTTCGCGCCAAACGAGCCGTTTTTAAATCTATCTTGGCCGACCAGATGGGCGGCGACACCAATGGAGGTGGCATCAAGGTAGACAAACTCATTGACGACCCATCACCCATCCGAAAAATGTCTGAGCCTGGAAACCCAGTGGCTGACAAAGACGGTTACATCTATTTATCCAACGTGAACGAGATGACAGAGATGGTGGAAATGATGGCGGCATCTCGCTCCTACCAAAACAACGTGGAGGTGGTGAACACCACTCGCCAACTCATGATGCGCACCATTGACATCATTAAAAACTAAGTTTTAGGAACTACACACCATGATGTCTTTAAGTACCAATAACAGTTTGACGGCAGCCGCTCAAGCTGCCAACAAAACAATCAACGCGCCAGCAGGCATCAAGACTACTGCAGATGCGGCAAACGAGGCACTGACGGCCAACAAGTCAAGCAGCGGTATGGGTCAAAAAGACTTCCTCACGCTCTTCACCACACAGCTGAAATGTCAGGACCCCTTGGATCCTGTGAAAAATGAAGCTTTCGTTGCCCAGTTGGCTCAGTTCTCGCAACTTGAAGCCACCACAGGTATGTCTGAGACATTGAAAGCTTATGTCGATAGCATGTCTGGTGAACGCATGATGAGCAGCACCAACATGATTGGCAAGACCGTTGCTGTAGCAGACGCGCCCGCCATTATGGCTGGCGACAAGCCCGCACAAGGCTTTGTCACACTGCCCAATGGCGCTGAAGGCGTGAAGCTTCAGGTCTATAACGATCAAGGTCAAGTTGTAGCAACTCAAGTCATGGGCGCGCAAAAAATGGGTGACATGCCGTGGGTCTGGGACGGCTCTGACGATGCTGGCAACCAAGTTCCATTTGGCAACTACTTCTTTAAAGCAACGGTGGTCAGCCAAGGCAAAACCACTACGCCTTCCGTGAACGTGCTGTCCACAGTGACTGGTGTCAACCAAACAGTCGACAAAACCATCATGCTGGAAGTTGCAGGCGGCAAGAGCGTGAAGCTCGCAGACGTGCAGCGCATTGGCAGTTAAGCCAAACCAGACAACCCTTCAGCAAACTCAGCCCAGTTAATTTCCTAAGGAGCATTCAAAAATGTCTTTCTATACCTCGCTAACCGGCTTGAACGCCGCAACCGCCATGTTGGGCGTGACAAGTAACAACATCGCCAACGTGGGCACCACCGGCTTCAAACGATCACGCGCCGACTTTGGCGATATTTTTGCGACATCTCCTTTGCAAAAAGCATCGTCCACGGTGGGTCAAGGTGTGTCACTGAAACAAGTGTCTCAGGAATTTGGACAGGGTAATATTTCTTTCTCTTCAAACGCTCTTGACTTGGCTGTAACGGGTGACGGCTTCTTTCCACTCCGATCAGCTGACGGCTTGCAAGAAGTGTTTACGCGAAACGGATCTTTCTTGTTGAACGAGCAGTTCAACGTGGTAAACTCTTCGGGACAACGCTTGATGGCGGCGACGGTTGACTCAACCGGTTCTGCCAACGTGAATGAACGAGTGGTGCTGACCATTCCTCAGAAAACATCTGGCGAGGCTAAGCAAACTTCTCAAGTTAGCCTGGGTTTGAATTTCCCAGCTGATGCTCAGGTCATTACGGCGGACTTTAACCGAACCAACCCGGCAACCTACAACAAATCAACGGCCTTAACGGTTTATGACAATGGTGGCAACGGCTACCTGGCAACCATTTACTACGTCAAGACTGCCAACGCCAACCAGCAACTGCCTTTCAACAAATGGCAAACACACGTGTTCGTGGGTGAAGACGAGGTCAAGGCCTCTTTGGTTCAAGCGACTAACAAAAACAATGAAAAACTTTACGTCAACCAGTATGGCGAACTCCAGCCCTACAGCGTCGTCAAGGATGAGCTGACCACCGCCAAAACTGAGCTGATATCGCTTGACGATTTGACGGACAAGCGCGCTTCAGTACCAGCGTCTGTCACCGGCGCTGCCGTAACTGGTTTTGACTTAACGAACGGCATCAACTTCAGCACAAACACGACCGTTACCAGCACAGCACTTGCAAGTTTGATGACGATCAATTTTGAAAACTCAACCTCGCCAGTCACGCTGGACATGAGTCATTTGAAATCAATCAATGCAACCTTGACAGGCACCCAAATTGCGACAGAAATGACAAATGCGCTGAACACCCAATTTGGTGATCAAGCGTACATGGATCTCACAGATACAGCCAGCAAAACCTTCCAGATTTCAACTTCCAGACTGACCACCGGAAGCGGTAGCGCGGCAACACCATTGACCGTGACATTGGCAGCGGACGCCACCAATGGCCCCATCAAAGACATCACCAAAGCCACCATTCCGCAAGTTGTAGCAGCCATTCAAGCCAAACTTGATGCAAGCACAACACTCACAACGGGTACCAGTCCAAATTTTACAAATCGTGTGTTGGTATCCTATGATTATTCGACGCAACAATTCAAGTTCTCTGACAGCACCAACACGATCAGTCTAAGCTCTGGATCGACGGTCAAAAACGATGTATTGGGCATTCCAATCTCAACAACTGCATTGAGTGACACTGGCCTGACCGGACTTAAAGCCATACCCAACGGCACAAGCATGCGTGCCAGCATTGACCAGCGCTATGGCATGGTTGTTGAGTATGACTCCGTCAACAAAATTTTCACCGTTAAGTCAGGCACAACCGGCGATAAAGCAGCAATTGCGATCACCGTAACACCGCCTACTACGGGTACAGCCCTTGCAACCTCATTGTTGGGACTTTCAACATCTTCCGTCGCCACTTCTTCATTGGCGCTGCGAGGAACCGAGTCAAAGCCCGCGGTTGCAGTTGGCACGACCCCTACGATCAACTTGGCAAACAACTTTGCTGTTGACGCCACCAACAATACCTTCGTGGTCACAGTCAACGGCATCAAAGGCACAGTGGTTATGCCCATTGACTCGAACTACTCTTTGTCCACATTCATGTCGAAATTGGAAAAAGGCATCAATGCGATGGGCTCCAACGCATCGACAACCAACGGCATGCCCTCAACCGTCAATGGTGTCAAAGTCAGTTATGACGCAATCAATAACCACTTTGTTTTCACAACTGGGACAAAAGGGGCTGACTCCTTCATCAAGATTTCAGGCAGCTCTAACTGGGGCCTGGAAACTGTTGAGGCAGGGCGCGGCACCACTTCTAGCTGGATTAACCCAACCCAACACAAAGACATTGTAAGTGGCGCGTTGCAACCCAAATACATCGACGGTGCTGGCAACGAGACAACCAACGGTGATGGCTTCACAACCTTGCCTGCATGGTCACCCGTATGGCTCGATAAAGGCGAGTTGACCTTTGACACTGGCGGTAAGTTGGTGTCTCCAGTTGCAGGTACTCAACTGGAAACTGTCTACTTGGCGGGTGGTAAGGGTGCTTTGACCATCAACATCAACTACTCAGCCTCCACACAGTTCTCTTCAGCGTTTGCGGTTTTGGCTCAATCACAAGACGGCGCCCCAGAAGGTGACTTGGTGGGTGTGACCATTGCCAACGATGGGTTGGTGAGTGCCTCGTTCTCCAACGGCTCTCAAAAATCGCTGGCAAAGATCTTGCTTGTTAACTTTTCAAGTCCAGTAGGTTTACGTCAAATTGGTGACTCCAGCTTCTTGGCTTCGGCGGCTTCCGGCAAACCTATTTTGGGTACGGCGGGTAGCGCTGGCTTCGGAACCCTTCGCGCTGGTGCCACAGAACGGGCCAACGTGGACTTGACGCAAGAGTTGGTGGACTTGATCACCGCTCAGCGTAACTTCCAAGCCAACGCTAAGGCGATTGAGACTTCAAGCACGATGACCTCCGCGATCATTAACTTGCGCTCTTAATTGTCAAGCTTTTGACTACTTTGATTTGAACTGACAGGAAACCGACATGGATCGCTTAGCTTTCAACGCTTCCGCTGCTATTGCAGAGTCGCGCACAGCCCAGCACATGGTCAACAACGAGTTGGCCAATGTGTCAACGCCGGGTTTCAAGCGCAGCTTCGAGTCAGCCATGCAAAGCGTGAAGGCTGAAGGCCCCGGCTTTGCTTCCCGAATTCAGCCTAAGTCTTTGAATGTAGACACCGTCATTATGACTGCCGGTATTGCCCTCATTGCCACTGGCAATGATCTTGACATCGCGATGAATGACAAAGCTGTTTTAGGCGTCACGGGCAGCGATGGCACATTGGGCTTTACGCGCCGCGGTGATTTAAGAGTTTCATCCAAAGGCGTCTTAGAAACTGGTAATGGCTACGCCGTTCGCGGGCAAAGTGGTGCACCTATCACCATTCCACCTGGATTCAAAGTTGTCATCAACACAGATGGCGCGCTCTATGCCGATAACCCAACCTCAGTTGGCGTTTCAAAGCCGGTGCTTATAGACCGTTTGATGCTGCGTGATGCAGAAGGCACCAATCTTTCTAGAAGGATTGATGGTCTCTTTGCAGTTGAAGGCAAACCCCTCGGCACAGACTTGCCTGAATCGAAGGCAATCCTATCTGTGAACCCTAAATGCTTAGAGGGCAGTAACGTGAATGCCTTGTCAGTGATGGTTCGATTAATGGACTTGAGTCGTTCGTTTGAGCAAAACGTCAACGTGATCAAGCAGAGTAAAGATGCAGATGAGTCTGGCGCCACCATGATGCGCAACTCATGAACTTAACAAAGAATTGAAAAGGAGCTAGCCATGGATGCTTCAATGTGGGTTGCCAAAACGGGCCTCGACGCGCAACAAACGCGCATGAATGTGATTTCCAATAACTTGGCCAACGTCAACACGTCTGGCTTTAAGCGCGACCGCGCTATTTTTGAAGACTTGCTCTATCAAAACGTGCGCCAACCTGGTGGCCAAACTGGCACCAACACCAAAAGCCCCACGGGCTTGATGTTGGGTACAGGTGTGCGCGTGGTGGCCACTGAAAAACTGCATGCCCAAGGCAACATGGTCAACACCCAAAACCCTTTGGACATGGCCATTGCGGGTGACGGATTCTTCCAAATCTCCCAAGCCGACGGCACCATTGCCTACACACGTGATGGCAACTTCAAATTGTCGGCAACGGGCCAGCTGGTTACTTCGGGCGGATCGCTGTTGCAGCCCGCCATCACCATTCCCAATACAGCCTCTAGCGTTACGGTGGGTCGTGATGGCACAGTGTCAATTGAGTTGTCAGCTGGTGGCTCTCAAGTCATTGGTCAAATTCAATTGTCCCGCTTTGTCAATCCAAGTGGCTTGGAGTCTAAAGGTCAAAACCTGATGAAAGAAACACCAGCCAGCGGCACACCTCAGGTGCTCCAGCCTGGCGTGAATGGTGCGGGTGTTTTGATGCAGGGCACCTTAGAAGCTTCCAATGTGAATGTGGTGGAGGAGATGGTGAGCATGATTGAAACTCAGCGCGCCTACGAGATTAACTCTAAGGCCATCTCTGCGGTTGACGGCATGTTGAAGTTTGTCAACAACAATCTTTAATTCTTCAGATTTAATTTAACTGAACCTAGAAACACCGCATCATGATCAAAGCACTGCACCAACTTAATTCTTCAAGCTTATTGCGCTCTTTGAGCACAGCTTTTTTAATTTGCGGCACGACCGCATGCGCAGTGTTGCCGCCCCAAGCGTTGACACACTCACCACAATTTGAGCCTGTTTATCCGGCTGCTGCCGAACTTGCAAAACCTGCTACCGGCGCTATTTATGTTGGACGACAAAGTGACAGCTGGTTTGGCAAGAGCCGTAACTTCCAAGTGGGCGATGTGATTACCGTTTTACTCAACGAGTCTTCTCAAGCAACTCGCACGCAAAATGGAACGGTTACCCGGGAATCCAAAAACGACATGGTACCAACAGGCTTGGCCACCCGGATAGCGGGTATGGGCGGACTCATGAAGGGCCTCAAGATGGATGGCGGCACCTTGTCCAACAAGGGCACAGGCGCAGCAGACCAGCAAGCGACCTTGACAGGCTCTGTGGCAGTGTCTGTGGTTGAAGTGATGCCTAACGGCAACTTGGTTCTGCGTGGTGAGAAACAGCTTGCCTTAACAGAGGGCACTGAGGTGATTCAGGTGGCTGGCATTATTCGACCAGACGACGTCTCGCCCAGCAACACCGTTCAATCCAAGCGCTTGGCCAATGCCCAAATTGCATACCGCGGCACAGGCGACCTGGCCAATGCCACACGCTCTGGCTGGGGCACAAGTGCCATGCTTAAGCTCTGGCCTTTTTAAGCTGCAACTTTTTTGGACCTGAATTTTTCATCTCACAAACATCATGAAATCTTGGCTCACACTTTTCTTAGCACTGTCACTCTCTAGTGGCAACGTGATGGCCGATCGAATCAAGGATTTGGCTTCTGTGGCAGCCATGCGCAGCAATCAACTCATTGGTTATGGCCTGGTCGTTGGACTGGCTGGTACAGGTGACGGCGCGGACGTATCTTTTACGGCTCAAAGCATGAAAACCTTGCTCAACCGTTTAGGTGTGAGCCTTGAAGGGGCCTTATCAGACTTTGAAACGGCTGCCAGCACCGGTAAAGTGGACATTAAAAACACAGCGGCCGTCATGGTCACTGCTGAGCTGCCCGGCTTTGCCAAGCCTGGCCAAAAAATTGATGTCACTGTGTCTGCCATTGGTAAAGCCTCCAACTTGCGCGGCGGAACCTTGCTGCTCACAAGCTTGCGAGGTGTCGATGGCGAAATTTATGCCATATCACAAGGCTCCTTGGCCGCAACTGGCATTGATGCCGCTGCAACGACAGGCCCCAAAGTCGTCATTGGGGTACCCACTGCCGCTCGCATTCCACAAGGCGCCACAGTTGAGCGCATTGTGGACAACCCATTTGACAAGGCTGACCGTGTTGTTTTAAATGTTCGCGACAGCGACTTCACCACCACCACTGCCATTGTGAACGTGATCAACACGCGCTTTGGCACAGATGTAGCCCGCGCTATGGACGGCGTGACCGTTACGATACAAGCTCCGCAAGATTTAACGCAGCGCGTTGCCTTCATGAGCATGGTGGAGAACATGGATGTGATGCCTGGCGAGCCCAGTGCCCGCGTTGTGGTCAACGCCAGAACAGGAACAGTGGTCATAAGCCGCAATGTTCGGGTCACAGCCGCCGCCGTATCACACGGCACCATTTCTGTCTCGGTGTCAGTGACCAACGAGGTAGCCCAGCCTGGTCCATTTAGCTTCGGCGGCACAACAGCACCAGTTCAAAATTCTGAGGTCAGTGTCAGTGAGCCCAATAAGCCCATGTTCTTATTTAACCCCGGCATTGACCTGCGACAAATTGTAGATGCCGTGAACCAAGTGGGTGCCACGCCATCCTCTTTGATTGCCATTTTGGAAGCACTCAAAAGTGCTGGCAGTTTGCGCGCCGACTTGATCGTGATCTAACGCTAATAAAAAGGCTTAGAAAGAACACCATGGACAACGCAATTGGCAACACTCGCTCGTATCTTGACTTTGAGGGCCTTGGCCAACTCAAGGGACAGGCGCGCCAAGATGCCAAGTCAGCCACGCGCGAAACAGCTCAGCAGTTTGAGGCCATGTTCATCCAAATGATGATGAAGTCCATGCGCGAGTCCGTGATGAAAAGTGACCTGTCAGAAAACGCCCCCTTGGAAACTTACCAGGGCATGTTTGACAAGGAAGTCTCCATGCAACTGGCCAAGAAAAACAGCATGGGCTTGGCCGATATGCTGGTGAAGAATTTAGAGCAACAACAAGCCGCAACTGTAAGCACAGCAGAAATGTTGAAGATGCGCGCAGAAGGCGGCTTGCCAACTCCCAAGCCCATTCCTTTGAATCCTAAAGAGACAGCTTTGCCCTTGAACAAAGACCTGCGTCCAGAGTTCAAGCTGCCAAAGAACAGCCCTATCCCATTGAACATGATGCCCAATTTAGGCAAGAACTTTGATCGGAACAGTTTATGACCGACTTAGTTAGCGTTGCCTCCAATGCGGTATCGTCTTACCAGCGTGCGCTAGGCACCATCAGTAACAACATCGCCAACGTGGCGACAGACGGCTACTCTCGTCAAGAAGTCGTACTCCAGGCCAACCCTGTTGCCAAAGTTGGCAACACCTACATGGGCACGGGCGTCACCGTAGACAGACTGCAGCGCCAGTACGACACCTTCGTAGAGTCCAACTTGCGCAGCAGCAACAGCGACTTGCTCAGCCAAGAGCCGATGGTGAACTACGCCAACCGCGTGATTGACATCATGGGCGGGCCCTCCATGGGCCTGAGCAGTGCGCTAGACCAGTTTTTTGGCTCTGCTAGAAACTTATCTGCCGATCCTGCTTCCAGCGTATTGCGCGGAAGCTTTGTGCGCGACTCAGAAAATTTGGCGACGCGTTTTGGGCAGCTGTCTTCTCAATTAGATTTAGTACAAAACGAAACCGATCAGTTGGTAGAGAGCAACGTTGCTGAGATGAACACGACGATTAAGCAGCTGGCTGAAATCAATGTGGAGATGACCAAGCAAAAAAGTGCGGCCAATCAGCCCCCCGATTTACTCGACCAACGCGACAAGCTGTTGAAAGATTTGTCCGGCTATGCGCGCATTAATACCTTCTTTCAAGAAAACGGCTCCGTCACTGTAAGCTTAGGGCCCTCCATCACACGCGATGTGGTGGTCGACGGCATCAAGTCTTTTCGCATTGGCACCAGCTTCAATGCAGCCTCGCCCGAAAAAGTGGCGCTGGTCATTGACCCCTACGGCAACGCCTCTCCACTGACATCGCTTACAAGCGGCAAACTCTCTGGTTTGTTAAGTTTTCGCGAGCAGGTCCTTGGCAGCAGCCGCAGCGCCCTGAATGTATTGGCCAATTCGGTCGTTAAAGAAGTCAACGACCTGCACCAAGGGGGTATCGATGCCTATGGCAACAAGGGCGGCGCTCTTTTTACAATTGATGCCACAAACACGGCCGCCGCTGGCACGATGCAAGTTGCATTCACCGACCCTTTGCGGGTTGCCTCTGCAGCACAGTTTCGAGTCATCGAGGCGCCCAACAACATCAGCGGTGTAGATGCCAGCATTTCATACGCGCCACCTCTTATCGCGGGCCCCAAAGCCCTTAATGATGCATTGCTCAACAACGCCAATGCCAGCTCTGCCGTTACCTTGAATGTCACCGTCAGCCGCCCTGTAAGCGCTGTGGCAACCATTCCCAATGGCTTTAATGACGTTCAAATTTTCTTAGGCGAAGCCGATCCTGGCCAGCAACTGCAAGTGTTCACACGAGATGGTCGCCAAATTGTGGGCGCCTCCATTGCCTCGGACGCCTCATTGCAGGGCCAAGTGATGACAGCGGCCAACGGCTTTGTGCCCGGCGCCACTTACAGCGCGCAGTACCTCAATGTCAACGGTGCGGCCAGCTACAAAGATTTGAGCGTGTTTTATGGCGCCAAGGCCAACATGCAATCGGTCCCTCAGTGGGACATGTCAGAGACTAATCCAGAAAAGCACACGGCGCTGCCAGATAAATTAATGCCCGCCCTCTTAGAGGGTGACCGCATGATGGCCATGAGCGCCATCAGCGACGGCATGTTCAAGCTCAATGGCGTGAGTTTGGGGCAGGCCACACCCCCAACAGCAACGGCAGCTTTTGGCTTGCAAGCCTCTGATCTAAAAACTTGGATCAACACGGCCATCACGGCGGCCAAACAATCCGGTGCCACAGACACGCGTTTAGCCAAATTTTCTGTCAGCGCTTCTAACGAGATCAAAGTTGCGGCCAAACAAGTCAATTTAAAACTTGGGATCACCCTGGCAGGCGCCACTGGCACAGCTGTCAGCATCGCGCCCTCTGACGCTGTCAATGGCTACGCTAGTTTGCAAGACATGGTGTCCGCCATCAACGCTGCAAGCTCAACCACCAAAGTGGCTGCGTCTCAAAACGCCAACGGTGATTTGGTTCTCTCCAACCTGGCCGGAACCGAAGGCAACGACATCACCGTAAGCGGTGTGGTACCCAACTCGCTTGGCATCGCAGCAGGCACCTACAAAGGCCGCATCAGCATTACCCAAGAGCTCATCTCTGGCGCTGACACACCCGTGGAGCTGGGCTTTGGCTCTGGCACCCCTGCCGACTTGGCCAAGCTTGGCTTTAAAACTGGCGCCTACATCAAGGGCGCAGCCAGCGAAGATCTGCTGGTCTTTGTGACTGGTGCGGGTGAGGCCAAAATCAATGCCGCCTACTCTGGCAAGGCAGTCAACGCCAAAGAGTCTTTGCGCACTCAGCCCCTGCAAATTAAATTTGACTCGCCCACCCACTACACCATCACTGACATCAACACTCAGACCGAAGTGGCTTCGCGCAACTTTGACCCCACCCAAGCTGATTTGTTCGTGACCTATCAGGGCTTGCGTGTTGGTTTTTCAAGTCCACCTAAAACAGGTGACCTGTTCACCATCGATGGAAACAAAGACGGCACGGGTAACAACGAGAACATGTTGGCTCTTGCGAACCTAGAAAACAAAAACGTGATGGGCGGTGGCAAAACCATCAGCGCCTACTACATCGACCATGTCAACGACATTGGCAACATTGCCCGCCAAGCGGCGATTTCGCAGTCGGCGCTGAAGGTGGTGTACGACCAAGCCGTCACTGCACGCGACGAGGTCTCGGGGGTGAGCCTAGACCAAGAAGCGGCCGACCTCATACGCTTTCAGCAAGCGTATCAAGCGGCCGCCAAAATTTTGCAAGTGGCCAGCCAGCTGTTTGACAGCGTGCTTCAGGTTCGTTAAGCCCTGGCATTGAATTAAACAGGACCTCCAATGAAAATTTCAACCCACTTGATGTTTGACAAAGCCACGGCGCAGATGAGCACGTCGCAGACCAACTTGGCCAAATCACAAGCACAATTGGCTCAAGGCAAACAAATCATCAACCCAAGTGATGCGCCCGACCAGGCATCTACCGTGCAGCGCTTAAAGTCAATCCTAGCCAGGCAAGACAGCTATCAAACTGCACTGAACACCGTGCAAAATAGACTTCAAGGCGAGGACAGCACCTTGTCTAGCGTGAGCGATTTGCTCATTCGCGCCAAAGAAGTTGCGGTGCAGGCCAACAACGACACCCTAAGCCCCGACAACCGCAAAGCTTTGGGCGTGGAGCTGCAGGGCCTGCGCGATCAAATGCTCAGCTTGGCCAACACACGCGACAGCAGCGGCAACTATTTGTTTGCCGGCAGCAAAGTCTCGCAGCCCCCCTTTGTGACAGTCGCTGGCGGCAGCCCCCAATACGCAGGCGACCAAACCCGAATGAGCGTGATGGTGGGCGAGAACCGCACCATGCCCATTAACCGAACGGGCACCGATGCGTTCGTGCCTGTGAACCGCCTCCTGCCAGATGGCACCACGCAAGGCGTTGGTTTTTTCAATGTGATGGACGACCTGATCAAGGGCGTGAACACATCAGACCACCCCAAAATGCAAGGCGGGATGGGCGAGCTCGACAGCTTGCTGGGGGGCCTGAGTATGGCGCGGGCCAACATTGGCTCTGGCCTTAAAGGCATAGACCAACAAACTGGCGTGATTGAAGACACCGTACTGAATTTAAAAACCACCCTGTCTTCTGTGGAAGACCTTGACTACGCCAGCGCCATCACCAAGATGAACCAGCAAATGTTGAGTTTAGAGGCCGCCCAAAGCAGCTTTGCCAAGATCAGCCAGTTGAATTTGTTTAACTACATCAAATAAATTCTTGCTCAAGGTTTTAAATAAATGACCACCGTCAGCTCAACCACAAGCACCACCAATACAGCCAGCGCCATCACGGCTTTGGGGGCAGGCTCGGGTATGGATGTGCAAAGCTTGGCCACCAACTTGGTGGAGGCTGAACGTGCGCCGCGCAAGGCAGTCATTGAAAAGAAAATCACACAATCCAATAGCGGCATCTCTGGATATGGTGCGATCAAGTTTGTATTGAACGATTTGAAGACTGCGTTTTCAGGCATCAAAGATCAAAGCGACTTCAACGCCATGACCACGCGCGTGAGCCAAAGCGCTGCGATGTCTGTGACCACAACGGCCACCGCAAGCACTGGCAACCACTCGGTGAACATCACCAATTTGGCCAAAGCACAGCGCAGCATTTCTGGCAGCGACACATCTGGATTTGCATCAACTTCTGCACAACTCAATGGCGGTGCAGCATTTAGCTTGATATTGTCTAAAGGCAATGGACCCACGCCTACCAAGGTGTTTAGCCAGGGCGCGGCGGATGTCAACACACCTGCCGTAACTGCTACGAAGTCCACGGCCACCGTTAATTTCTCGAGCATGACCACGGGCGATAAAGTGACTGTGAATGGTTTGACCTTAACAGCCAACAAAAACCTGACTGCCACAGAGGTGGGCGATCTCTTTGCGCAACTGAACACCACCAATACGGCCGACCTCACTAACTTGAACACGGCCATTAATGCGTCTGGCAGTTTTTCTGGTTCATTTGCTGCAGGGTTTGAGCCTCAAACCAATGCCAACCATGTATTGATATTGCAATCAACTGCCAACTCAGTAGCGGACAACATTTCAGTTTCTTCAACTAGAGCCAATAATGGAACGGCAAATACGCCCACAAAAACCTTTTCACAAGGCGCCGTGGCAGCCAATGCAGTTTCTACAACTGGCACAAAATCTACAACGACGCTTACCTTTTCGCCACTGGCCAAAGGTGAGGCCGTCACAGTCAATGGCCTTACATTTACTGCCAACAAAGCATTGACGGCAGCTGATGTTGGCACCGCATTTGCAAACCTTGATGGCACAAATGCTGTCACCTTAAACACCACTGACATGGCAACGTTTGGCACATTTGCGGGTCAATTTAACAGTGGCTACACATCAGGCAGCACGACAACGGGCGTGCTTGTTTTAACGTCAACAGCCAACGGCGCAGCCGACATTGCAGCCCCCACCAGCTTTAACACCATTGAAATTGGCGCAGCTTCCACCACGCCTGCAGGCATGGTTGCGGCCATCAACTCATCCACATTAGGCATTAGCGCGCAGCTCATTAACACCGGCAACGCTGCGGCGCCCTACCGCATTGTGATTACAGGCAGCACGGGTGCCAGCAACAGTTTTTCCTTAAGCAGCAAAAAAGCGGACGGCAGTGAAGTGGCCAATGTGAACTTTGGCACCCGACTTCAAGCCGCAGAAAACGCCACGCTCACCGTAGACGGCGTAGCCATTTCCTCTAGCACCAACAAAGTGACCGATGCCATTGCGGGTACCACCCTCGAGTTGTTTACCACCACCTCGGGCGCCGCAAACTTGGACTTCACGCGTGACACCACCGCCGTGAAAACCAACCTCAAAGCACTGGTCACGGCGTACAACGAAGCGAACTCCATGCTGGGGGTGGTCTCCGATCCAAAGTCAACCGTCGACACATACGGCGCTACTTTGGTGGGCAACTCCATCGTGAACAGCGTGCGCACACAAATGCGCAACATGGTAACCACCAGCTCCAACACGCCCTCGGGCAACATGACCGCCCTTCGTGACATTGGCATCACGCTAAACCGCACAGGTGAGCTTGAAATTGACCAGGTCAAAATGGATGCGGCGCTGCAAAACAACTACGACCAAGTCGTAACCATGCTAACGGCCAACAAAGAGAATCAGTCGGTCCTAAATACCTCAAACGGCGGCGTGTCCAACGAAGCTGTGAAAAAGCTCACCAACCTCTTAGATGCCAGCAGCCCACTTACAACCCAGAGCACCAACCTCACCACCAAAATCACGCAATACAAAGCGGAGCTAGACAAGCTTGAGGCCCGAATGACAGAGCTCTTGACCCGGTATAAAAAGCAATTTGCGGCCATGGAGAGCATGGTGGGCGAGATCAAGTCCCAGCAGACGGGACTAAAGAGCACCTTTGACGGCATGATGGCTTCCTACACCAATAAGTAATTCAATTGACGGGCGTCTAGGTACTGTCCGTCAAATTTTTTGATCCTCATTTTTTGCAGTTTTATTCAATTCAAAATTGCCCTCCGGGATTGAAGTCTTGCCACAAGATTCATAGAGCCAGATGAGAATCGTTTTGATTTGCAAAAGTGGCATTTGCACCCAATTACGCATGATTTGATACTTTTTTTATTTATTTCTATTTGTAAAACCTGCGGGGTTGCAGCTTTAGATTTAAAAGTTTTTTTAATTTGGAAAAAATTTAAAAGCAACCCCTACACGCAACCTGCTTTGATCAAATAAGTCAAAGCTATTGGCTGCCTTGTAGGGGCTACTTATTTCACCCTTGCCAATAAACCCGATAGGCTCAAGCGCCTGGTTGCGCTGACTCCTTACTGGTGACGGCAGTCGAGGTCTCAGGCCCGCTTGTTCCATGCGAGCTTGGCTTGTACGTGATGACTTGGGCAGAGCCAGGATCACTTTTCTGAGAGCTTATTTGAACCGTTCGTGACTCTCGCGCGAGCTGCATCAATTGCGCAATCAGATCCGACTT
>Ga0114960_10002299_pt1 | contig 14991 bp, 13 predicted proteins | sample C_130625_MF_Meta_FD_92637 | JGI IMG/M metagenome (GOLD analysis project Ga0114960, IMG submission 92637) | Freshwater microbial communities from Lake Croche, Canada to study carbon cycling - C_130625_MF_MetaG | ecosystem: Environmental > Aquatic > Freshwater > Lake | place: Lake Croche, Canada... | reverse complement strand
GCTCTTCCTCAAATTCAGCACCTAACACGACATCTAATTCTTCATCCAACAACTCCGCTGCTTCCAGTCAGAACTCAAGCAACAACACAAGCAATAACACAAGCTCAAACACTGCTTCCACTAACAGCGGCAATGATAGTTCCAATAAATCTACCAGCTCTAATTTAAACTCAAACTCTGGATCCAACACAGTATCAAGCACAAGCTCCAACCCTTCTTCTAATTCTTCTTCTAATTCAAGCTCTGGCTCAGCCTCAAATTCATTATCAACACCATCATCTTCTGCAACTGCAACCACAACCTCAGCCTCAGCTTCATCCAATTCATCTAATTCAGGCTCTTCCTCTGCTTCAGTTCCTAGCACAGCATCTAATTCATCATCCAGTAACTCGTCTACTGCCAGCCAAAACTCAAGCACAATCTCTAACTTTGCTTCCAACTCGGCATCAATACCTACAATCCCTACAAGCTTAGGAACTAGTAACAATCAAAACTCAAATAACAATAACAGCTTCACTGTAGATACGAGCAAAGCTGCCAGCACAAGCTCAGCCTCTAGCAGCAGCCCTAGCTCATCAAACACAGTCAGCAGCTACTCATCCCCGGCAACATCGAGCTCAACCACTTTCACCCCTGACACTAGCAATAGCCATACCAATGAAACCACAGCCATTAGCCAATCAAATCAAGATACTTCTCATCTAAGTTCATCAACAAACTCAACAGCTGCAGCATATAGCTCAGGTACAAGCACAGCAGACCACTCAACAGCGGCGGTTCAGATAAGTAATGGTGCCACTACAGATTCAAGCTCAACAAGCGCAAGTCAAGACAATATCCACCATTCTGCCGTTATGGCCTCAACAGCTATTGAGCCAACTGTACTCAAATCAGAAAGCTTTGATCCCTTGGCTGGCGCCCACGCCAATGCCGCTGAAATAGGCAAAGACCTCAGCACTCAACCGAGTTCAGTATTTGATGGACAGCCAATTCTGCTGGAAGCAATCCATGACCATTCAATCAATGCTCAGGCCCTGGGTGGTTCGATCCAAGCAGATATCTCCCATGAAACACGGGTGCTAGATAGAAGCACCTTACTAATGAGTAATCAAGATGACATGCTACGGGTGGAAGCCACCACTGATATACATATTTCACTATTTGAATCCATGGGTGTGGAACTACACGGCGAAATATCAAGTGTAGCCATGGAATTCAGCAAGATTGACATGGGAGGCGGTGATGACATAGTCGAAATCAATAGCGTATTATCTTTGCATATTGATAGCAGCGAAGACATTGCAAAACTAATTGGCGACATTGACCAGCAAGAACTGGGCATGCTCGATTCAATCCTCATGGGCGGTGATGGCAACGACACCATGATCGTGAATGGTGCCGTGCGCTCACGCATTGATGGTGGCACAGGCAATGATGATCTATATCTAACCGGTGAATCTCAATACGTAACCCTTGATGGTGGCGCTGGTGACGACAGAATTTTCGGCACAAACCACAGTGAAACGCTTATTGGTGGAGATGGAGATGATCTCTTGTTTGGCCATGGCGGCCTAGATGAAATGACCGGTGGCCGGGGCTCCGATATCTTCGTGGTTGATAGGGATGAAGGCGTTGACCTCGGCAATCTCAATGCCCTCTCAGATTTTGAAAAAACATTGCTCAGCGGAAAGATAAGCAATGCAGAGCTTGCCTCAATCACCGATTTCAACGGGATGGAAGGTGATGCCATCGCCCTAAGATCTGCCAGCATTGGTGTTACTGAACGCGCTCAAGATCTATTTGTTTATACACCGGCAGCCTCAGACATGGATAAGCAGGTTTTGCTCCTTTCCAACTTCGATGAATTTTTCTTCTCTGGCAAAGTAGAGATGAAAGAAGGCTATGCGCTTCTTACTGACCTAGACACCCTTGTGCAAGTTACCGATGATGGCCACCTGCATGCCCTTGCCCACGTAAGCAGTCAAGTTACTCCAGCCAACGGCATGGTATTTACAACAAATAACTCCCTATCAAGCTAGCCAACCTCAGCCCATAAACACAGCAGCGGCGCCCAGCGCCCCGCCCGATTTTTTGAAAACAGAATTCAGCTCAGCCCCTTGTGAATATGACCCTAGTCATATAACCCTAGTCATTTTCAAGAGGGCAAGCAACAGGGGCAATGGCCAGCAGGGTTCAATGGCCAGCAAAGTTCAATGACCAGCAAGGTTGAGGGCCCAAAGGATTGAAGCCCCCAGGGTTGACTGGCCAAAAACATTGGTTTGTTAGTCACGATCAGGAAAAACACCTAATCAGGCAAAGCCACTGCAAAGCCTGACAAACAAGAAAGATGGATTACATTCCGGCGGTTTTATCGCCACCCTTGCTAAACATATCAGTGAGCAATGTAATCATGGGCTTATCGCGAACCTTGATTAGAGCTGTAACACCCATGCCAGAACGCAGGGGGATTTGCTTACCAGAGATCTTAATAGACTGAGCTTGTAGTTTTACCTTGGCCGGGAAGTAGGGAGCTCTGGGGGAATTTTTATCTGGGGGCAGCAGTGAGGGACCCACATCCACTAAACGACCCTTGATGGAACCAAACTCGGAATAGGTATAGGCATCAAGCCTAAGTTGCACTTCCATGCCAGGGCTGAGGAAGCCCACATTCATATCAGGCACCACCAACTTGGCCACATCACGGTCATCGGGGATCACACTCACCACCTCTTCGCCAGCGGCCACCAACTGGCCCGGTTGCTTGGAGAGGCCAGAGATCTTGCCAGCCATGGAGGCCCTAATAATCGTGAGATCCACGCGGCTACGCAAATCAGATAGGCGGTTGAGGGCTTGGGCTTTTTCTTCAACCGTTTGCGATTCGAGGCGCTCGGAATCCAGGTCGAGGCGTTCTTTGGTGGAGGACGTGATCATGCGCTGCGCCGCCGCCCTGGCCCGGTTCTTGCTGAGCTCCTCCTGGGTAGAGGCCACGGCCGATTCCAATTGGCGCACCTTATTGCCTTGCTCAAGTACTTGTACTTCAGCCACGGCGCCATTGGCTAAAAGACCGCTATAACGGCGTAGCAAACTACGGTTTAGTTCCAACTCCTTAGCTTTAGCCGATAAAGTTTGTTCGGTTTGGCGGGCACTAAGTTCGGCTTGGGTTAGATCTAGTTGGGCTGAGGCAATCTTGATTTTATCTTGATTATTTATCCGCTCAGCTTCTTCCTCCAGTTGGGGACGCACACTGGCCAAGGCTTCGTCCTCACGGGTCCCATGGCCGTTGCGGAGCTTTAGCACCGCCAGGCGCCGCTCCTTCATGGCCACAATGTCGCGGGCATCCCTGGCCTGGGCTACTTCCTCACGGTTCTCCAGGGTTAACAAAACCTCGCCTTTCTCTACGTATTCACCATTTTTAACAAATACATTTCCCACCCTTTTAGTAAGGGTGGAGACCACCTTGTCGGAACCATCGGAACCTTCGATTACGCCACGCACCTGAATTGTTTCATCCACCCGGCCCACAAAGCCGATCACCATGCCAAGGCCGGTGCCACCGATCATGAACCAAACCACCGCCCTAGACCAACCCATGCCCTGGCGGCCCATGCCAAAGGCACGGTTCGTGCGGAAGCGCGGCGGCTGCTTTGCCGGGGGGGTAGAAGCTGGGGGCAGCTCTGGGGCCATGGACTACGAAACTATCAGCTCATACTAGTACCTTGTTGATTATAAAGGCTGAAATAGGAGCCCTTCCGCTCGATCAATTCGCGGTGAGTACCCACCTCGAGGATCTCTCCCGCCCCCATGAGAACAATGAGATCAGCATTAACGATCGAGGAAAGACGGTGGGTGACATACAAAACGGTACGGCCCTTTAATTTGGCCATTAGGTTTTCACTGACCCGGCGCTCGGTTTGGTAATCAAGGGCAGAGGTGGCTTCATCCATGAGCAATACGCTGGGCTTCTGCAGGATCGTGCGGGCAATCGCCAGTCTCTGGCGTTGGCCACCTGAGAGATTGGACCCGCGCTCTCCCACCTTGGTGTCATATTTGGCAGGAAGGCTCTCAATGAACTCCCTAGCGCAGCTAATGTCCACCGCCTCATCGATCTCCTCCTGGGTGGCCGTGGGATTGGTGAGGGTGATGTTGTCAAGGATGCTGCCGTCAAACAGCAGCGTGTCTTGCGGAACAATGCCTATCTGCTTTCGCAGAGAGTACAACTCCAGCTTGGCAATGTCCATGCCATCCACAAGCACCTTGCCCTTCTCGGGCTCATAGAGCCTGGGCAGCAACTTGGTGGCAGTGCTCTTGCCCGATCCGCTAAGGCCCACAAAGGCCACGAAGGAAGCCGGTGGGATATGCAAATTAATACCTTTAAGCAGGTATTCGCCGGAGGGATTGTACCTAAACCAAACGTCTTGGTAGTCTATCTCGCCACTCAGGGAGGAAACCGATGGCTTCTTCAACTCATCGGGCCCAGCTTCCTGGGGATGGTTGAGAATATCGCCTAGCCGCTCAATAGATAAGCTAATTTCTTGAAAACTCTGCCATATCTGAGACAAGCGCAACACCGGCCCCGTTACGTAACCGGCAATCATCCGGAAGGCAATCATACCGCCTAGGGTTAGCAAACCATTGGTAACCAAGGCCGCTCCCATCCAAACCACCATCAAACTGGAGGCCTTGTTAACAAAATTACTAAGGCCACCGCTGGCGGTACTCACCAGGGTGTTGTTAAACCCGTCGGCCACATAATCCACATATAGATCTTGCCATTTCCAACGGGTGCGCAATTCAATCCCTTGAGATTTAACGGTTTGCATTCCTGAGAGCACCTCCACCAAATGCGACTGGGTTTTGGCGCCGGCCACGGATTTAGATTGGATCTGCTTGCGAACGATGGGCGAGAAGTAATAGGTGAGGCCAATCAATGCGGGAATCACCGCCAGGGTCACCAGGGTGAGCTGCCAGCTATAAACAAGCATCACAAACACATAGATAAGCGAAAAAACTGCATCAATAACCGCGGTAAGGGCTGTGCCAGTAAGGAATTTTCTGATGTTTTCGAGCTCAGAAATTCTGCTGGAGAGCTCACCAACGGGCCGCTTATCAAAAAATTTCAAGGGCAGCTTGAGCATGTGGTCAATCACCTGACTGCCAAGGGCAATATCAATGCGATTGGTGGTGTCAACAAACAAGAAGGTTCTTAAACTCTGCAGAACAACTTCAATCAGAGCAAATAGAATTAGGAGGCTGCCCAAAGAACCAAGGGCGCTGGGGGAGCTGTTAATAATCACCTTATCAATAATCTGCTGAATTAGCAGTGGATTGGCAAGGCCAAATAGTTGCACAAACAAGGAGGAAAGCAGCACCTCCGTAAGCACTACTTTATAGCGGCCCAGGGAAGGCAAAAACCATTTTAAACTGAAATTATCCTCTGGGGTTTGATCTGTTTTAACCAGTAGCAATACTTCCAGTCGACCATCCTGTTGGCAAACAAGATCCTCGAGGGGCAGCTCAGCTATCCCCTTACTGGGCACAATAATTTCACAGGCTTGGTCAGTGGCCTTACTAACAAGCACTAACTCCTTATCCTGCAAAATCAGCAGGGGAAACTCAAATTTATGTATGGTTTGGGGAATAATTGCTGTAATTTGAGTTCTGAGGCCGAGGGTTTCACAAATTGCCCCCGCCAGGGGTAAGGTTATGCCGCCAAAGCGCTCGGTTTGGTCCCTCAAAATCCGCAGCACCATTTCCCGCTTTAGGGGAATGCCCATGGTTTCGCAAACCATACGCAAACAGGCGGCGGAACCCTCAACCGGCCCCCGACCACGGCGATAAATAATTTTTAATTCATCATCAGACTCTACATATTCAGGCTCAAAATCTTCCTTAACAATTTCTATTTCCTTCTCGTCAAGATCCCTAATCTCATCAAACAATAAGAGATCAGGATTTTCAGCATCCTCGGTGGAATCAGCCCCAGAAAGACTGCTGCGCAGGGCCGCTTGGTCTATGCCAATCACCCGGAAGGCCTTGGTTTGGGCAAACAGGGGCTTTAAATTTGTTGTAACGGTGCCGTGGGCTGCACCGCCACTCACATACCAAAGCATCGCTCCGGTGCACAATGTTTCCACATTGGCGGCCGTTGCAATACATACCCGATAGGATGGCAGGCACTTTTTAACAATATCTAGGGTGGAAAGTCTGCAACTGGGGTGCTGCTTAAGAAACTCCACCGTGGCCTCAAATAACTCCGCCTGGGGCGCCTGGCTACCCCAATAGGCCCGGGCCTCCCGCGACTTGGCAAATAGCTGAGTTACCAACTCCCGTTCAAAACGAACGGCAATAACCGGGGCAGAACAGAGGGCCGTTTCACAACTTTTACCGCGCAATACCGCCACCCAGCCCAGGGTTTGGCCGGGCCTACTGAGCTCAACGGTTTCGATCTCGTCGGTGCGGCTATCGCGACCAACTATGCGAACCTTACCCTCCACCAACAAATAGATATGGGTAACTTTTCCATCGGCCCGTAGCAGGGTTTGACCAATGGTGCCCCGCACAAGTTCGCCCTTTTGGGCTAACAGGGCCTTGGTTTCATCATCACACTGGCGAAAGGGCTCAAAAAAATCAATCAGCTTTCTGATTTTTTGAGTTACATCAGGATTTACGGCGGTGGCTGTCATTTATCCTTGCCCCAACATGGCATTGACAACCTTTTGCAACTCAATATTCATCAACTCTTCGAGGAGCTGATTTTCCAGCTCCGGGGTAAGGGTTGCTTCGATCACATGTTCAACCACAGTAATTAAAATTAAATTCTGCACAACCACGGGCTTATTGAGGTTACCCCTATTGGCGGTGGTAGAGAGGGCACGTATCTGCTCTGCTGTTTTGGCAATTGGCATCGGACCAACGATACCCTTGGTATATTTTTCCGGGCCAAGGGAATAATCAAAGGCCAGATCTGAAATCTGACATTCTTTATTTTTTAAGCGTAGATAAAGCTCCTCCGCAAGGCCGATATCCGTGAGCCTAAGCATTGAATACACCACTTGGTCCATGTCGCGCTTGCGCTTGTAGTAATAATCATTTAGCTGCGGCCGCAGCCATTCTTGCTTGATATATTCCCGCCGCTGATCATCCGGGGCCTCGGGGTTGGCTTCCTTAATCTTAGCAAAATAATCCTGATAACTTTTCAGCTCAGTATCCACCTGGGCCAAGAGGCGCTCCTGGCCGATGCCATAAACAATCTGGCGCCAGCCCCCTGATTGGGAGAGTTGTTCGGCCAGCCAACCCTGGGGCTTACCGCTTTCCTGAATTAATTGAACGAGGGCTTGGGGTTCCATTTTAAATCAACTCATGCATATCAATTTCCTGGCCCATGCCAATGGTTAAACCACTGCTCTGGGCTTCGCTATCACCTTCCCAACGCACTGAGAATCCCTGTTCCTCGGCAATGCCCTCGAGAATTTCCACCCGCATCTCCAGGCCTGAATCCTCACTGCGCACGGCCACCTCCAATTCCATAAAGCGACCCACCAACTCGCGCCAATCCTTGGGGGCCATCACCAAGGATTCATCACTGCCAACTTCCGTACGGGTCCTATCAGCCCCGCCAACAATCTCCACCCGGGTGCGTTCACTGCCCTGGCTCATTTCCGCCAGCATTTCCTCCAGGGAGGCCAGCCGTAGATCTAGGGATTCAGAGCTGCCTTTTACCTCTTCTAGGGACGCCTGGGTTGTGCTTTCGATCTCATGGATTTTTTCTACGAGTTCATTGCCCATGCCGCCGAGCAGGGCCGTGACCTCGCTTTCGGTGCTGCCCTCCTTGAGGCATTCCACCACCGCCTGGCGCAGGTTGCCCTCTGCCCGCACATAGGCCTCGGCCAGGGATTCAAGAACCTTGGTGTATTGCTTGTTTTGGGATTTACATATCCCCTTGAAACCCTCCAGGGTTTCCGCACGGAATCTGGCGCTAAACGCCTTCAGTTCCTCAGCTTGGGGAGCAAGGGTCATCGCGGCCCCAGCTGGTTAGCGGCCCGGCGGGAGGCCTGGGCCCGGCGCAGCATCAGAAGCCGCAATTCGCAGGTGAGCCCTGAAACAAACCAAAGTTCAGCGGTGCCCACCAACCATTGGGACCAAGTGGAAAGAGTACCTTTAAATAGGCCAAAAATTAATAAGCTGATTGATAATAACCAGGTCCAGCGAAAAATTGGTGGCTCATAGGGCCGCACCATGGGCGCCAACCTGAGCCCAACAAAGCAGGCTATTAGCCAAAGGGAAAGACCCATCTCCGCCGCTGGGGGTTCATCCTTAGATCAACTATTTATTCAGTATAGCGCTGCCGGCCAAAAGCAGTGTATGCAATTTCGCATTCTCAGTGGCAGTGCTCCGCCAGCAGCGTTCTCGCCGCCCGATTCGAATACTCGTAGGAATACGCTTCCTGTTCAAGGCGACGCTGCACAGCTGAAATCGAAGAGTACACATCAGATTTCAATGGCTTACTGGTGATTCGGGCTGGGGAGAGCGGCAAATCCAGAGGTTGAGGTCGATAATTAATGCCTCCGCCCTTGCAGCTTTGGGCCACATGAACGGATTCATGGTTGAGGATTTCCAAAATCACCTCACTGCCCATCGTTAGGCTTTTAGGGGAGAGGCGTAGCACCTGCATGGAGGGATCCCATTCACCGGAGGCTCCTTTCTTTAGGGGTTCACCGATAACCACCGAAACCCCATGGCTGGAGAGCGTATCCAGCAGTCGATAGATTTTGCGGGTGTAATTTTCGTTTTGGCGGCTGGTTTCTAGCAATTTTTTCAGCTCCGCTTCGTTCTTCTTGGCCTCCCCCTCCCGCAGGCTATAGCGATAGCTCACCTGGCCCAAGGGATCAACAAGCATTTTCGGCCGGTGGCGATCATCGGCAGCCTTAATTGCTTCCTTAAGCACCTGCAAACCATCTGGGGTGCTTAGCGGAATCTCCTCAGCCCGCAATCTCTGGCCCTCCGGCCTCAGGGGCGCCAATAGGCCAGCGGGCTGCCAACGGGGCAGAGGTATGTGAAAACGCTCAAGCAGTAGACCAAGACAGATAAGACCTAAAACTCCGGAAAACCGCTTAACTGGTACGGGCAGCCTTAGTTCAGGCAACCTCAATGGGGGCAACCTCAATTCCAAGGCTGAATTCGTTGGGGAAAGTTGTTGATTCTAGGTGGTCAGTCTAGGTTCAATCCTCAAGGGGATCAAGTTCAGACAATTTACGTTTCAGCTGCGAAGCCAAAACCTGGCGGCCCACGGCCACAACCCGCAATTGGTCTTGGGCAAACTTGAGCTGACTTTCGGCAGTTTGCAGACCCTTGACCAACCGCTTCATTTCATCAGACATCAGAGACAAGTCGTAGCGCTTGCCTTCGAAGTTGAGAACAGCACGGCGTTCTGCTCCCTGGGGGGAAGCCATGGTCAGGCTCAAGCTAAGTCGTTACAGGTATACCAGATCAAACTTGAAGGTCAACCGCTGCAGCGGTTTTTATGGGTCGCCTGAGATTCGAACTCAGGACCAATCGGTTAAAAGCCGAATGCTCTACCGCTGAGCTAGCGACCCTTTGCCCCATCGGGCAGAGTCGAAAGTATCACGTCAACTTCCCCTATTTTTATGGCCCCTAATCCTTGGCCCAAACCTCAGCTGGGGGCCGCCGCCTGGGTGGCCCCCAGCGCTGTGGTGATCGGGGATGTGCAAGTGGAGGAGGGGGTAAGCCTCTGGCCCACGGCGGTGCTACGGGCAGACCTCTGCCCGATTCGCATCGGCGCCAACAGCAATGTGCAGGATGGCGCAGTGCTCCATGGGGAACCGGGTAAACCGGTGCTGATCGGCCGCCACGTGACCATCGGCCACCGGGCGGTAATCCATGGGGCCCAGCTGGGCGACGGATGCTTGATCGGCATCGGCGCGATCGTGCTCAATGACGTGCATGTGGGGGCCGGCGCCCTGGTGGCGGCAGGGGCCGTGGTCACCAGGGATGTGGCCCCCGGCAGCCTGGTGATGGGCGCCCCCGCCCAGCTAAAGCGGGAGCTCAGCGCCGAGGCGATCGCCGCCCAGAGGGACCATGCCCTCCACTACCGCCAGCTGGCTGAGCAGCACGCCCAGGCGGGCTAGAGGTGGGCTAAAGGTGGGCGAAACCAGGGCCGCTCATCGATTGGGGCATGGGCGCCTCCAGCCCTTCGAACCAGGCCACCGCCCGCTCGAGGTCCTCCAGCAGCTGATCGGCCATGTCGCGGGAGAAACCAGCCCGCACCACAAAGCGCAGCACCGACCGCTCTTCACAGGCCGCTGGCAGGGTGTAGGCCGGCACCAACCAACCCCGTTCCCGCAATTTGTCGGCCAGCTGAAACACATCCCAATGGTTGATGCCGGGGGCCCGCTCCACGGCAAACACCGGCAGCTGGCCCAGGGGGTGGCTCACCAGCCGCAGGGGCCCAAGGGCGGCAATGCCATCGGCCAGGTGGCAGGCAATCGCCTCCAGCATCGCCATGCGATGGGCATAGCCCTGGTGGCCCAGGTGCAGGAAATTGAAGTATTGACCCACCACCTGGGCCCCGGGCCGGGAGAAATTCATGCCAATGGTGGGCATCTCACCCCCCAGGTAATTGACATTGAAACGCAGCTCCTCCGGCAGCTGGGCTTGGTCGCGCCAGAGCACCCAGCCCACCCCCGGCAGCACGCCGCCGTACTTATGGCCGCTGGCATTAATCGACACCACCCGGGGTAGGCGGAAATCCCAAGCCCAATCGGGGGAATTAAAGGGGGCCACAAAACCGCCGGAGGCCGCATCCACATGGATCGGAATATCGAGGCCGCTGCGCTCCTGCAGCTGATCGAGGGCCAGCTGGAAGGCATCGATGGGCTCGTAACTGCCATCAAAGGTGCTGCCCACGATGCCCACCACGCCGATCGTGTTGGCATCACAGCGTTTCACCGCCTCCTCGGCGGTTAGGTGCAAGCGGTCTTGGCTGAGCGGCACCAGCCGCGGTTCCACATCGAAGTAGGCGCAAAACTTGTCCCAGCAGATCTGGGTGTTGGCCCCCATTACCAGGTTGGGGCGGGAACTGTCGGCACCGGCCGCCTGCTGCCGCTGGCGCCAATGCCACTTCATCACCAGGCCCCCGAGCATGCAGCCCTCGCTGGAGCCCGTGGTGGAGGTGCCCACGGCGGCACTGGCATCCGGGGCATGCCACAGCTCCGCCAGCATCCGCAGGCAACGCTCCTCCAGTTCGGCGGTTTGGGGGTATTCATCCTTATCAATCATGTTTTTCTCGGCGCACTCCTCCATCAGCCGCCGGGCCTGGGGTTCCATCCAGGTGCCCACAAAGGTGGCCATGTTGAGCCGGGCGTTGCCGTCGAGCATTAGGTGGTCGTGGATCAGCTCATAGGCCAAATCCGCCTCCAGGCCATGGTCCGGCAGGCGGGTGCGGGGAATCTCCGCCGGCAGCTGGGCCGCCGCCATCCGGGCGCTATGGCGGGAATTGAGGTGGAGAAACTCTGAGCGGTTCCGTTGAACCATGGGGGTAAAAGACGTAGCTGCTGGCATTCAAAGCTGCCTTGGCCAATTGCGCTGCCCCTCGCCCCCTGGCAATTTGCTGCGAATGGCAAAAACAAAGGCCTGGGCTGCCGGAAAGTCCTTAAGATCAGCGTCGTCTTAATCACCTGCCCCATGGATCTCCGGCTTGTCCTGGTAGCTCTCCCGATCCTGCTGGCCCTGGGCTGGGCAGGCTTCAACATCGGCCGTGCCGCCCTGGGTCAGCTGCAGCTGATGATCAAGCGAGCTGGCGGTTGAACGTTTGAAGGTTTTGGTGATCGGCGCCGGCCTCGCTGGCGCCGAAGCTGCTTGGCAGGTGGCCCGGGCTGGCGTAGCCGTCACCCTGGTGGAAATGCGGCCAGGATGCCAGTCGCCCGCCCACCACAGCGGTGAATTCGGAGAGCTGGTTTGCAGCAACAGTTTTGGGGCCCTCTCTAGCGACCGGGCCGCAGGCTTGTTGCAACAGGAATTGCGCCAGCTCGGTTCCCTGGTGATTGCCACCGCAGACCACCACGCTGTGCCGGCCGGGGGAGCCCTGGCCGTGGATCGGGGTCGCTACGGCGCCGCCCTCACCGCCGCCCTTGAGCAACATCCGCTGGTGACGGTGGAACGGCGGGAACAACTTCACCTGCCCAGCGCCGAGCAAATCACTGTGCTCGCCACCGGACCATTAACCAGTGAGCCCCTGGCCGCATCCCTGGGCCAGTTCACCGGCAGGGAAGCCTGTCATTTTTTTGATGCCGCCAGCCCGATCGTGGCCGGGGAAACCATCAACCTCAGCAAGGCCTTCCGCGCCAGCCGCTACGACAAGGGCGACGCCGATTACATCAACTGCCCGATGGACCAGGAGCAATACCTGAATTTCCGCGGGGCCCTACTGACAGCGGAGCAGGCGGAGCTCAAGGATTTTGAAAAAGAAAACGCCAACTTCTTTGAGGGCTGCCTGCCGATCGAGGAGCTGGCCCGCCGCGGGGAAGACACCATGCGTTACGGGCCCTTGAAACCGATCGGCCTCTGGGACCCGCGCTGGGGGGACGTAACCGACAGGGAGGTGCGCCGCGCCCGCCGCGCCTACGCGGTGGTGCAACTGCGCCAGGAGGACAAGGATGGCCGCCTCTGGAACCTGGTGGGCTTCCAGACCAACCTCAAGTGGGGGGAACAAAAGCGGGTACTGCAGCTAATCCCGGGCTTAGAGGAGGCCGAATTCGTGCGCTTTGGCGTGATGCACCGCAATACCTTCCTGGAGGCGCCCCAGCTGCTAGATCCCAGCCTGCAATTCCGCCAGCGGCCCACGCTGCTGGCGGCGGGGCAGATCACTGGCACCGAGGGCTATGCCGCCGCCGTGGCCGGCGGCTGGTTGGCCGGCACCAACGCCGCCCGGCTGGCCCAGGGGCTGGGGGCCATCAGCTTGCCCCCCACCACCATGATCGGCGCCCTCACGCATTTCATTGCGGAAGCCCCCTGTGATGGCAAGGGCAAACGCGGCGGCTTCCAGCCCATGCCCCCCAACTTCGGCCTGTTGCCGGAACTGGCGGAACCCGTGCGCGATAAGCGCCGTCGCTATGGGGCCTACCGGGACAGGGCCCTGGCAGACCTGGCCACGGCCTTGGATTCGGTATCCCTAGATACCTAAAACCCACCTCGCCCCCTCCGCCCCCCCCCAAATGGGGGGGGTTACATCCCAAAAGTGCACATATGCCTTTTCCCATGACTAGGTTTGTAGCAGATCTATCCCAGATGCACAGCCCGTGCCCAACAAACGCCCGGACTCGCTACTTTTTCTGCTGGCCAACTTTAAAAAGCAGTTTCTTGCCCTTTCCGCGGCAGAAGCTGAAGTGTTTGTAAATGTGGCCCAGAACCCCGGTTGCACATCCCAGGAAATACAAAATCAGTTAAATATCGACCAACCCCACGCCTCCCGCACCCTCAGCAAACTTGTTGAAAAGAAATATCTGCGGCGCCTCAACAACCCCAAGCAACTGCGCCAGAAGGTTTACTACTTAACCCCGGTAAAGGGTATGCAAGCCCTGAACGAATGGATTGATTCCTCTTGGCAAAAACTACTGAATGACCCTGACCTGGGCTTGGCCCGCCTTTGTGCCGCCCTAGAATCAGCGCCCATCAGCACCCTAAGCACCCTGAAAGAAGTGCTTGACGATCAAATCATTAAAGCGAGCACGAAACAGGTTGATACTTCAGAAGCCAGCTATTGCCCCCGGGTTCGCAATCAATCAATAAATAAATTTAAGCTTCAGCTCAACCAGCCAAACCCAGAGCTCAAAACCCTAAGCCTGTCCAACGGCCAGAAACCTAGCTAATATGCCCTAGCCATTTGGCTTGGCTTGAGCTTTGGAGTTGCTTCCCATCCGAGATGCAACTGAGCCCAGGCGCAGGGAAGTGGCCCAGTGGTTTTTGAGTAGTGGCATTCGGCCAAAGTTTTGTTTGGCCTTTGGTTCGAAGTTGGCCCTGATTGGTGCCATGGGTCAATTCAAGCGGCCAAAACTGCTCGTGAGTGCCAGCACCACCGAAGCGGAGGCCCTGGAGGCAGTGGTGCAACACCAAGCTGGGGTGTTGGTGTGCAGTGATCAACTCGAAAGCGGTGATGGCTTCAGCTTGATCAAGCGCAGCAGAGAACTGGTGCCAGACCTGCGCACCTTTATTTTTCTTGCCAGCCCCGATTCCGATCTCCAACGGGCCCTCAGCCTCAACCCCGGTGGCATCTGCCATGAGCAAGACATTGGTACCGATGACTTTCCGATTAGGAGAGGTTTTTTAAGCCTTGCCACCGATCGCTTCTACCTGGGCCCCACCGCCAAGCAAATACTTGAAAGCCGTGGGGAAACCAAAATTCCCCTGCGCATGGAAGATCTGCTCACCAAGCGCGAGCAATCGGTGCTGGATCAGGTGATTAGCGGCAAGGGCGACCGCCAGATCAGTGAGGAGCTTGAGCTCAGCTACGAAACCGTGCGTTCCTACGTAAAAGAAATACGCCGCAAGCTCGGCGTTAAAACCAAGGTGGAGCTGGTGGCCATGGCCATGCAGCAACTGGTGGGTCGCAGGGATTCCTAAGGTCTTAGCCGCCACCGCAACCCGGCCTTGAGCACAACCCCTGGCGCCCCCAGCTACGACGTGGTGGTGATCGGCGCCGGCATCGGTGGCCTCGTAACCGCCAGCCAACTGGCCAGTAAGGGGGCGCGGGTGCTGGTGCTGGAGCGCTACCTGATCCCCGGCGGCAGTGGCGGCAGTTTCAAGCGCAACGGCTACTGCTTCGATGTGGGCGCCTCGATGATCTTTGGCTTCGGCGAAGAGGGCCACACAAACCTGCTCACCCGCGCCCTGGCCGCCGTGGGCGAACACTGCGAAACGATCCCAGACCCCACCCAGCTCGAATACCACCTGCCCGCCGGGCTCAGGGTGGCGGTGGAT
>Ga0114960_10002296_pt1 | contig 15011 bp, 11 predicted proteins | sample C_130625_MF_Meta_FD_92637 | JGI IMG/M metagenome (GOLD analysis project Ga0114960, IMG submission 92637) | Freshwater microbial communities from Lake Croche, Canada to study carbon cycling - C_130625_MF_MetaG | ecosystem: Environmental > Aquatic > Freshwater > Lake | place: Lake Croche, Canada... | reverse complement strand
TCCGCAATGTTCGCCAAGCCCAATCTCGGCCAAAGACAAGTCTTTTTCCTCACACGCTTATAGACTAGGGAGTTACACGCATTGCCATTTCACTATACCTCGCAACATAATGGCCAATATGCTGCTTCGGATTGCTTCCCTCGCCCGATTGACTTACAAGCGTAAATTTCTGTGTTGCGGCTAAATTTCATCGGAACAGCTTACGCCCAGTAATAGTGAGTAAATTCCAAGTCAAGCCCTTGGAGAAAGGATGAATTTGGAAACCGTCCTAAATACGAAATCCTCTGAGAAAACCATAATTTCCAGTAGAAGTATAGAAAGACGACGTTTTTCGCCAGATGAAAAAATTCGGATTGTTCTAACTGGACTTAGGGGAGACATAAGCATTGCCGAGTTATGTCGTGCAGAGGGAATCGGTCGCAGCCTTTATTATTTCTGGAGTAAGGATTTTTTAGAAGGCGGAGAGAAGCGACTGGCAGGCATGAGAGTAAAAGCTGTTGCGGGAGATGTAGTTCCCGATAGTAGTTTGGTGACTTCGAACTTGAATATGCCAGTCGCAGATTTCAATCGGTTGATACAAGCAATTTATCAAGGCCCACTGGAATCGCCGCCGTGGCGTACGTTTGTCAAAATGCTGAATTCTTTGCTCGGCGCGATGAGCACGACATTAATTATTCGACCGGCAGCGCCTGACCGAGCAAGTTTGATGGTGAGTGAAGGTCCTACTGAAGCGCGCTTTTTTGCCCTCTATAACTCACGGTTCTTTGAACTAGACGTTTTTTGCAACCTTCCTCCTGACCAAGTGCTTGTTGCAGCCGATATTATCGGCGAAGCAAAATGGCTTGAAAGCGTTTTCTATCTTGAGTATTTGAAACCGCAGGGCGTGCGCCACATCATGGGCGCAGATTTAAGCTCTGACAGCGAAGAGGAAGAATGCAGACTGCGTGTTGCGCGCTCGGAAGCGCAATTTCCATTTGGTGAGCGCGAAAAATCAATTACACAGATGTTGTTGCCGCATTTGAAACAAGCGGTTCGACTGCGTTCTCATTTACAGCATCTAGACACCGAACGGAAGTTGTATGCGGGCACCGTTGATCGAATGCGTATCGGAATGTTAACGCTCGACGAGAAGGGCTTAATCCACTCGATCAATGAGCAGGCCAATGTTATCCTTGCTGAGCAAGACGGCATTAGCGTAATTGGTAAAACATTAAGGGCAGGATATCCTACTGAGCAAAGAAAACTTAAAGCGGTGATTGATGCTGCTTATGCTTCTATGCAACCCAAGACGAGTAAACAGGCAAATGCTCCGACGCTAATTGAAGCAATCTCTATCACACGTCCATCTGGAGGAAGCAAGTTAAGTCTGTTGGTTAGAACACTTCCCAAAGATAGATGGTCAGGTAGTGGCCATCACCCCTGCGTTGCTATATTTCTACGCGATCCACAGCGCGGAACACAAGGATCCAATGAGGTGATTAGGCGTCTATTTGATCTAACGCGCTCAGAGGCCAGGCTTGCACTCTTATTAGCTAACGGAGTGAGTTTAGATGAAGCGAGCGAGCAACTGAACATTCGACGTAATACTGTTCGCGCCCACCTACGCACCATTTTCTCAAAGATGGGAGTTACCCGCCGAACCGAACTTGTACTAATGGTTATGAACAGCGTAGTTCAACTCGGTTGAACTTAAGCTTACTGAGCTGATTGCGTATAGGGAAGAACTCCCTGTACGTGATACATGCCTTCACATTGATCAAGGTACTCTTTTCGCTTGGCGCGCGGATTGTAGAACTGCTTGTACCAAATTCTTGCTTTCATGAACGGCCCATCGCTAGGTAAAAATAGTCCGTTTAAACATGGCCCTTTTTTGGTCCAGACGTCGAAATCTTGTACAAAGGCAAGGCGGCTCATTTCTTGAAACTGCTTAGCGGCCACTAGATCATCGCTGGTAGTTGGAGCAGAACCACTAGGTGACCTAACTATCAAAGAATGCCAGACCTTAATTTGTCCATCGTCGATCGGCGTGTGCATGATGAGTAGCGCGGTTTCGAACATGCCAGTCAACATTGAAATGAGTACACCCGGGCCATGGTAAACCGTATCAGTATGCAAGGTTGATGCACTTCCATCAGCAGCAACAAGCGTACGGTGTCCGCCACATTGGCGTTGGATCGCTAAATGGCCTTTAAATTCATTTTCAAACCGCTCTACGGTAGAACCATGAATAGGACCAAGATGGCTGTAGTCTGCGATGTTATCGATTACTTCTTGCGGATGTTGATTTAAGACGCCAAGATGATCCCAATGACCGTTTACCCAACCGTTATCGTCCCATTGCGGAAGGCTTGGATGCGCCCATTCGGGATCTCCCCCTTCGGGGTCATGCCACACCCAAATCGCACCAAGACTTTCAACAACAGTCCAACTTTTCACGCATGCCGCTGCAGGAATTGGACCATCATGGTACGGAATTTCATCACACTTTCCATCGGGTCCAAAGCGCCAGGCATGGTAAGGACAACGAATTGCGTCGCCTTCGATATTGCTACCTCCACGGTCAAGCACAACATAGGAAGTGTTATTTGGCGCAGCCAAATGCGTCTTCATGTGTGGGCAATAAGCATCTAACAAAATGACTTTGCCGGTAGCTTGTCCACGATAAAGTGCGAAATCTTTACCGAAGTACCTAACGGGCAAAGGTTTGTGCGTGTTCAATTCTTCGGCGTCGGCGATCATAAACCAGCCGCGAGGAAAGGTGAATTCCCCAATCCGATAGTCACTTGTCGTTGCCATTTTTAGGCTCCAAAATAATAGCGACGTCAGATGAATTGACCAATCGAAGTATAAGTAGCATAGATACTTTGACTGGTCAAAAACTCAAACGACCGGAAGGAATGAAAAGGCTACGGCGATTCATGTCTGAAGTGTTTCATATCTAATACGTAACAGTCACCATTTCATTACCAGACTCAACCCGAAAGTACGTGGTTCGTTGAAATAGGCTGGTGTCAGATTAGCAAACCCAGGTCCAAAGTCGATCTTGTTCGCAATTTGCGCTTGATCGCTTGCATTTTTCACCCAAAGCGAGGCGCTCGCAGTATTACCCCAGAGATTGATGTTTTCGAGTTTCAGACGCAAATTCAAAATTCCTGACGGTTCGATAAGCGTATTCGCCGCAACAGCACTGGTCGGGTCTGCTGAATTCAACTGGTATGGATATAGGTAATAGGAGTCGCTGTAGCTATAGTCCACTACCCCACGAAGAGTACCTACGGAGGTTCTTGCAATTACTGCGTCTAGCAACAGGTTGAGCGTATTCTTAGGTGCAAAAATGAAGGCTCGGTTGTTTGCAACATCGACGCCTAATTCATTAAACTCGTCAAACTTCCCTGTCATGTAACCATAACCTACTTGAAGTCTCAAGTCACGGGTTGGTTTCCATTGTCCTTCAACCTCAAGACCCTGGGTGCTGGATCGCCCTACATTGCGAATGTCAGTTGCAGCAGCCCCCTTGGCGGTAAAGATGGCCTCTTGTTGGTCTGATGTATGGTTACTGAATACCGCTATGTTTAACTGTCCCCGGTTCTGATCAAATGTAGTCTTGGCCCCTACTTCAATGGATTGGAGTTTTTCCGGCAAAAATGGCGTTAAGACGGCAGCTGCGGTTTGGGCTTCACCATTAAAACCTCCGCTCTTGAAGCCTTCAGAATATCGCGCATAAACATTCGTATCCTTATTGATCTTATAGCTCAGACTGAGCATAGGCGTTGTAGCGCTGAACGATGTCGCGCCAGTAGTGCCTGCTGGGATCAAAACGAAACCGTAGGGGGTATAGGTCGGAACGCCTGTTGCAGAGTAAGTCGTTGCAATGCCGCTTTGTGAAAGTTGACGAAGAACGGTTTTGTCCTCTGAAGTTTTGCGTAAACCACCGGTTAAGGTCATGTTTTGGCTAAGTTTGTAGTCCACCTGCCCGTAGAAGGAAAGCGCATTCGTTGAAAAACCGTAAAGCGAATCGAAATTCTGTGCTCCAAAGAAAAAACTCTGTGGATTATTCGTTACCCCGTTATCCTTAAACGCGTAGATCCCACTGACATAATTGAAATCGCCGCTGCTTCCAAGCCATTGAAGTTCATTAGAGTCTTGGCTGTAGTCCGAAATTCGGGATGTATGCGCTAAAGGTATCGGCGAACCGTCCAGATCTAATGCATCAGCCCAAGCCATAGTTCTGTGGGACAAAATATACTTCACAGTATTATTTGCTCCTACTTTGTACTCGGCCGTCAGAGAATTCCCGGCTATGTTGTAACGCTCAAAGGAAGGCCCATCAATCGAGGCACTTGTCTGCCGTGATTGGTTCACTTGGATGCCAGGAATATAAAACATGGTGGCAACGTCGGACCTAACAACCTGGGAAAACGTCGGAGTCTGATTGGCCTTACTCCAGTCGTAACGATAGTCGATCTGAAGATCTTTACTAGCATCAAGAGTTAGCGCTAAGCGTCCGCCTTGGACGTTTCTGCTGTTTAAATCAGTAACAGAGCTTCCTGCCGTTGTTTTTACCCACCCATCGCGTTTTTCGTCGCGTAAGCCAATCGAAGCGTTTAATGGCCCTAGGGCAGGTAGATCAAGAGACAGTTTTTCAATCCGAGCATTGAAATTTCCAATGTCAACATTGACACTTCCACTCAGTTCGCCAGATGGTTTACGAGTGATCATGTTCACTGCGCCAGCGATGGTATTTCTGCCATACAGCGTTCCCTGAGGGCCACGCAGAACTTCTACCCTTTCCAGGTCTACCAAGTCGAAAATTGATCCCTGACTTTTCCCCACAAATACGCCATCAACATACATGCCAACAGTAGTTTCCCAGAATAGCGCAGGGTTTGAGGTTACCGAACCACGAATCGCAATTTGCGAAGCGCTAGCATTTCCCGGCGTATGCAAAACGAGTAAATTGGGCGCCATTGAGCTGAGGTCGGCAATATTTCCTATTCCGCGTAATTCCAGATCTGCAGCACCAATGGCAGTCGCAGCAACCGGCACATCCTGAAGTTTCTCCTTACGCCGCTGCACAGTGACGACAACTTGTTCTAAGACGCTCGTGTCTACATCGGCCTTGTTTTGTTCCTGAGTTTGGGCTTGCGCTTGGACAGTTGCCGTAAGCACAATCATGGTCAATATTGCCAAGGGGATCGGGCGCAAATTGGGGGATTTTTTAAGCACGATGTAGTCTCCTTATTGAATAGCCGACTAATGTGTAGCGGCCTGATTAACGGTCCACCGGTAGCTTGATTCATCAGGGGGTACGGTTTCATGGTCTAAAAAGACTAGAAATCGGAGTACTTGGGGATTTCCTATTAGACACATCCCCTCGTTTCTAGACAGCCAATCTGCGGCCGGCCAGTCCCCGACTCCCTTCCTAGCAAGGGCTTAGGTAAGGCCAAAGCAGCGATCTAAAGTTTGGTCCAATCCCTGGCAGTCGATCCTATTTGGCGGTGTACCCACCATCAATTACCAATTCAGCGCCAGTCATATAGCGCGACTCATCCGAGGCGAGGAAAAGGACACCGTTGGCTATGTCCACCGGCTCTCCCCAAGCGCCAAGCGGAACTTGCGCCTCTAATCTGGCAATCAAAGCGTCTCTGTCCGCTGGTGGTAGCGCAGCAAATGCATTTGCCACCATAGGCGTTTTAATGACACCTGGGTGAAGAGAGTTGACTCGTATACGGTAGCCTTTATTGGCACAGTGAAGGGCGGCGGATTTCGAAAAAAGACGGACCCCTCCCTTGCTGGCACTATATGCAGCTGCCATCGGTTCCCCAATGATACCATCAATGGAAGACATATTTATAATAGAACCTCCGCTATTTTTCATTATCAAGATAGCCTCGCGAGTACCGATAAATACCGCATCAAAGTTCACCTTTTGTGTTCGATTCCAATCATCAAGCGATGTATCCTCCGCGCTACCTGTCATTACAATCCCGGCGTTATTGACCAAAATGTCCAGCTGTCCTTGTTGCTCAATCACACTTGCCATTAATGTCTTCCAGCCAATTTCGTCTGTGACGTCTTGATACCAAGCCTGGGCCCTACCCCCATTAGCGAGAATATCAGCAACAACTTTCTCAACGGTAGAAAGGTTTATGTCGGTTGCAAATACATAGGCTCCCTCTTGCGCCAACCGATGCGCAGTCGCTTCACCAATGCCAGAACCCGCGCCAGTGACGATCGCCACTTTGTCTATTAATCTCATCGCATCTCCTTTAGAAATCACAGTGCTATAGAACTGCCTGTAAGGCTGATTGCCTCTTTTGTCTTGGTTTTAGGCTTTCCAGTGAACTCTTGGGCTCGCGGCATACCTAAAGCGCGCTCTGCAATTAAGTTCAATTGAATTTCGTTGCTTCCTGCGTAAATAGTGTCAGCGCGGCTATGAAGCCAAACCTGACGCATTCGTTGAGCGGATGGATCACTGTCAATTACGTTAGCCCGAGCTCCAAGTACATCTGCTGCTAATCGACCGAAGTCTCGATGCCAATTTGACCAAGCGTACTTAGCGACAAATGACTCTGGGCTTCCGGCATCACTGCTTAGTACGCGCAATGCATTAGCGCGCAAAGCTCTAAGACCTACAGCTGACATCGCTATGCGTTGGGCGAGCATCGACTCTTTGGATATCCCATCACTTCGGGCTTTATTCAGCACCAGTTGCATTTCATGACTGAATTGCGCTTGCTGGGCTAATGTTGAAACACCTCGCTCAAAACCCAGCAGATCCATCGCAACCTTCCATCCTTGGCCCAATTCACCAAGATGCAACGAGGCCTCAGTGCGCGCACTATCAAAAAAAATTTCGTTGAATTCGGAGCTACCTGTCATCTGCCGGATCGGCCGTATGGTGATTCCAGGCTGTCTTAAAGGCACAAGTAATAAACTCAAACCAGTATGACGTTTTGAGCCGACTTCAGTGCGCGCCAGTACAAAGATCCAATCAGATTCCCGAGCCCATGACGTCCAAACTTTTTGGCCATTTATGACCCAGTCGCTACCATCTCGCTTGGCATGTGTCTTAACATTCGCTAGGTCGGAACCAGCGTCAGGTTCTGAATAACCCTGCGCCCAATAAACGGTGCCCGCCCTGATGCCAGGTAAAAATCGCTTCTGTTGCTCTACTGTGCCATACGCCATTAATGTTGGAGCAAGCAAAAACTCTCCAATATGGCCGATGCGCCCTGGACCGCCAGCTCGCGCATAAGCCTCGTGAAAAGCGACCTGCTTAGACAGAGGCAAATCACGTCCGCCATGTGAATCTGGCCAACCCAGGCCCACCCAGCCGCCATCGGCTAGACATTGCTCCCAGCGCTTAGCTAGATCTGGTTCGAAACCATCATCGCCAGGACCGAGGCAGCCGCGAATTACCTCAAAATCATCACGCAGATGCTGTTTAAGCCATAAATCCACCTCTGCTTGGAATTGATCAAGCGGCGTAGAATCGCAGTGGTGCGTCTTCAACAACTCAGCGGATACTTCGTCTATCCATTGCGAGCTTACGCCGAGCCAATGGCTGTTACTTTGTGCTCTTTTAAAGTAAAAATGGGGATCATAATCCCAGCAAAAACCAACTCCTCCATGAAGTTGTATCGCTTCTTGTGTGCAGTACTGCGCCGCCTCGGTAGCCATACAACGTGCTGCCGCGACTGATAGAAGTTCTGAATTAATGGCTGCTGCATAAACCGCAGAACGCGCAACCTCAATACTAACCATCATCTTGGCACACCGGTGCTTGACCGCCTGAAAAGTAGCAATCGTTTGGCCAAATTGCACCCTAGCTTTGACATAAGCCAGGCTAATATCTAGGCATTGCTGTGCCACTCCGATCTGCTCAGCTGCTAAAACGGTTGCAGCGATGAGGCGGAGTTTGGATAATTTTTCTTCCAAAAATTTTCCGCGGGCAATACAATTTTCAATATACAGTGCGTTAACCGCAACCTTTGCGGCAGGTCTTGTTGCATCGTGCAACTGCAATGGCTTTATTGACACTCCCGCCATGTTTCGAGGTAATGCAAACAATAGCAATTCACCACCAGGCAGCGATGCTGTTACCAACAACAAGTCAGCTACGCCAGCTGCTTGAAATTGCTCTATCTGTCCATTCAGAGACCAGCCAATGCCATCTGGGCTCGCCTCAATTGGATCCATCGAAAGGCAAGTAATCAGGCTGCCCTTTGCCAATTCAGGTATCCACTTCTCTGAGGCTGCACCGAGCTCAAGCAGCAAATTCGTTCCCAACACAACGCTTTCGAACCAGGGAAAATAGGCCAAGTGCCGACCAAGTTGCTCAGAAACCAAGCATAACTCGAGTATTCCCATACCTAGTCCGCCTTGGGCTTCGGAAAGATGTAGGGAGCAGCACCCCAAATTCGCGATTTCCTGCCAAAGCTTGCGATCGATATCACCGCTTTCCATGGCTGCGCGTAATCTAGCGGACGAGGCTTGCTTCGCCAATAATTGGCCCACAGCCAATTGAATGGATTTCTGCTCAAGGGTCAAAGTCATACCAAAGACTCTTAAACTTTGCTGCCAGAGAAATAATGCTTAACAATGAGCGTTGTTTACTTGTCTGTTTACTCTTTTTGTCCTACTGAAAAGTCATGGCCCCACAGACTCACACGGGTGAACTCGTGGACGATATGTTGATCCCAGTCACAGACCTTTCCTCCATAGCCAAACTCAACATCAAACCCAGACGGAGATTGCATGTAAAAAGATATCATTTTGTCGTTTGTGTGCTGACCCAATGTGGCTGTCAGCTTGGCACCATCAGATGCTCGTCGATCCATTGCACGACCAACCTCAGGCATTGAATCAACTTCAACCATCACATGTACGCAGCCACTTTCAACCGGAAAACCGGCTAACCCGAGACTGTGGTGTCTAGCATTTGCGCAATGGAAGAAGTTAATCGGCAAGACTGGACCTGCATCACCACCAGGTTTAAAGTTAAACAAATCTGACAGACCAAAGCCCATAACATCTTTAACAAAGGCAACGGTTGCGTCAAAATTCGGTGCTGGCAATACGGTATGCCCCAGACCTAAATCACCCGTTACAAAGCCTGAAACGCCAGTTGGCGATGCAAAATGCATAAAGTCAGACTTGAATCCCCAGACAAGTTCGTGCCTATTGCCCGACGGATCGACGATGGCCGCTAGTTGCTGGACACAGCGCTTGGCACACAATTCCGGGGTACCCAAATCATATGAAACCCCCTTTTCGGTTAACCAACTTAACGCTGAGTCAAAAGCTTCACTGTCAAGCAACTCCCAACCACTTGCGACATAGCAGTTTCGCTTGCCAGGTTGTACCGCAATACGGTACTGACGTTCATCCATCTTCAAATGCAGGTCGCCATGGGAACTTTCAGACACCATAACGCCAAGAACGTTACTAGCGTAATCAGACCAGCGCTTTACGTCCGATGTTTCAGCAATGACGTAGGCCAAAGCACGAATATTCAACATAGAAAATCTCCAATCTTTGAAAATATGCCTAGATTATTCGGCACGATATCTAAGAAAATCTAGTCCGATGGGACTAAACCACCAGCAATCAGAAACATTCACTAGTCGCTCAAGCTTCCAGCAGATCGGTTCGCTCTAGCGCGATAGATTTACCGGTCATATGCGCAACTGCACGGTACGCAAACGTCATCGCTGGTCCTAACGTCGAACCTGCGCCGGGATAGGCTGGCCCCATCACAGAAGCACTGTTGTTACCAATGCAATAAAGTCCGCCAATGGGCTGTCCGGTAACGTTGAGCACCCTTGCATTGAGGTCTGTCAATAAGCCGCCCTTAGTACCGATGTCGCCAGGGAAAAGTTTCATCGCATAAAAGGGCCCTTTGGCGATAGGGCCAAGGTTCGGATTTTTCAAAGTTGGGTCGCCGTAATATCGATCGAAACAATTACCTCCACGATCAAATTCCAAGTCCTTCCCTGTAACTGCGAATTCCGTCATCCGCCGCGCGCTCGCTACCAGGCCAGTAGGTGCGATTCCAATTTGACTAGCCAAATCTTCCAGGGTCTCTCCCTTCCAATACACCGTGCCGAGCCAGTCCTTCGGAAGTTTGTGGTCGGGAGCGACACTACTTGGGATTAATGGCCCCATCGGGTTATTTGCTCTAAAGTCGGCGTCAAACACAATCCAGGCAGGAATTGCTCCTCTATTTTTGTGATGCTCCTCAAACATAGCTTGCTGAAACTCGGGATAAGGACCAGATTCATTGAGGAAACGCTTCCCAAGTTGGTTCACTACCATGCAACCTGGCAGTGAGCGCTCAACAAAAACGGCTCTATATTTTTCTTCTTTCGGAACTTCCAGCGTCGGGGCTCCCCAAGTGTGGCTCATCAGGTGCAACTGCGCCCCGATGGCCGCACCAGCCAATATCGCGTCCCCCGTATTGCATGAGGGCGGAGTAGCCGTCCAACCGGATTGGGTCGGTGATGGCAGATACTGCTCCCGCATCGACTGATTGCGCTCAAAGCCGCCGGCACCGAGAACAACTGCGCACTTGGCCAAAAGTGGCAACAGTCGCCCTTCCCTCTCTACGATGACACCGCTAACCCGATCGCCATCATTTCGGTCAATGGTCAGAGACTTCAACGGACAATTTAACCAGACAGGTATGTTCCGTTTGCGAATTGCAGCGTAGAGGCCTGCGATCAAGGCCTGTCCCCCGGTTAAACGACGATCCCGTTTGGACCTCAATCGCCAGCGAAAATCAAAAGCGTAGCGCAACATGATTCTTAAAAGCATCCACTTCGCCTGAGGCTCACGCGCCAGCATAATGCGAGCCTCAAATGCGTTCATTTGCATTCGCCCAAAAATTAACTGCCCAGGGTTTGTTGGACGCACATCTTCGAGCGCTTTGATACCGAGATTGTCGCCATCAAAATCTACTGGATCCATTGTCCTTCCACCGGGCAATGCACCCGGCACATCCGGATAGTAATCTGCGTATTGGGGCATGCACCGGTACGGAATCCCTATCTCACTGAGATACTGGGTCATCAGTTGGGCGGACTCCACATATGCGAGCACACGATCATCAGTGGCCATGCCTTTTGCACAGGTCTTGACATAAAGGAACGCTCTTTCAATGTCGTCCGCAACACCGGCAGAGGGCATGTCGCTGTTCAGCGGAATCCAAATTGCACCGCCTGAAATAGCTGAAGTGCCACCAATTAGGTGAGACTTTTCAACCACGAGAGGCTTTAATCCGGCATCAGCCGCACGGATAGCTGATAGCAAAGCGCCGGCACCAGAGCCCACAACAATCAAATCAAATTGTTCATCCATGGAATTTCTCCTCAATCAGTGATCTGCAAAACGCTTAAACAAAAGGATCCATATTTGGCAGACCCAGCATCACTGAACCATGGGCACGTGCATATGCGTCAGTGTTGTTTGCGATATGACCGCGAGCAACATGTAAATCTCTAAAGATGCGCTCAATTGGATTGGTTTTAAAGACGCCTCCGGCAGCACATGCGCGCATAATTTCGTTCACTGCATCAGCGCATATTTTGGGAACCTGAGAGGATTGAGCCCGTTGCATCAAACGTTCTTCGACGGGCATGCGTTCGCCGGTTCTGGCGCAATTGACAATCCGTTGGTAATTGCGCATAAGGACTAGCTCCAATTGGTCTGTAGCCATCATGGCTTCGCTAACAGCCAATTGCGCATTCACATCCTCAGCCGTCTTGGACCCATGTTTCCCGACGAAGCTAGCCGCGCGCAATCTAAAACTGGCAATTGCTCCATTGGTCGCTCCGATGCATGCCGTAGATACCGCCCTTTGAAATACCTGGGTAAATGGAATTCTATAAAGCCAGCCCGGATTGGTCGCGCGTCCAGGACAACCAGCATCGCTATGGTCATTGGTTCGTTGGGTACGGTGTTCCGGAACAAAAGCATTTTCAACGACGATGTCATGACTACCAGTAGCGCGAAGTCCAAGAACATCAAAGTTATGCACTACTTTAAAGTCTGACTTAGGTAATAGAAAAGTGCAATGTTCTATCCCCGAACCGTCTATTTTCGGCAGCAGACCGCCAAGTAGTATCCATTCGCAATGCTCGACTCCACTACTCCAACTCCATCGGCCACTGAAGCTGTAACCACCGTCCACTTTGTCGGCCTTGCCGGTTGGCATATAGGTAGATGCAATCAGTGTTGAATTGTCCTTAGACCAAACATCCTGCTGTGCCTCTTCAGGAAATAGTGGTAGCTGCCAGTTGTGCACACCAACAACCCCATAGATCCAAGCGGTCGCCATACAGCCTTCAGCAAGAGCCATCTGAACGCTATAAAACACTCTTGGATCCATCTCATACCCGCCCCAGCGCTGTGGCTGGAGGATTTTGAAGAACCCGGCATCCTGCATTTCCCGGATTGTCTCAATATGAATTAGACCGGCATCCTCCGCCCCCCTTGCCCGCTCAGACAGCTTGGGTGCCATGGATCTTGCGCGTTCTATCAGCTCGATCGCCAGGGGGGTCAAATAGTGGTCTTCTGACATGTTTATCTCCAGACACTTAGACCGAGAAGCGGTCAATAGTTTTTGTGCACGCATGGGGAAATTTCGTTGTCACCATACTCGCACCCCCTGCCGGGCAGTTTCTAGTCCGATAAGACTAAGAATCGGCCCTAGTTCACTGCCATCCTTACGGCAATTACTGCCAACATTAATCAGTGAGGATTAACCATGACCCAGATCTCGTCAATTCCTGTAGGTCACTTTGCGGATATCCCCGAGGTGGCAGGGGCACCGCGACGTGTCCATTACCATGACCTTGGGAAGGGCGAGGCCATAATATTCCTGCATGGCGCGGGAGCCGGTGCCAGCGGCTATAGCAACTTCAAAGGTAATTACCCTGTATTTGCTCAAGGGGGTTACCGTACCATCGTGCCAGACCTCCTGGGCTTTGGACTATCCAGCAAACCGGATATACCAATGTATGACCTTGACTTCTTTGTAGCTGGAGTCAAAGGTTTGATTGATGCGCTTGGCCTAAATAAAGTCACACTGCTTGGCAACTCACTTGGCGGGGCCGTAGCTTTAGGGTATGCACTGGCCTATCCAAATGAAGTAGACCGGCTAATCCTCATGGCGCCTGGTGGCGTAGAAGACCTACAAACCTATCTTGATATGCCTGGTATTGCAAACATGTTTAAGATTTACCAATCTGGTAAAACTGGTGCGCAAGCGATGCGCAGCGTTATGTCTATGCAGTTGTTTGATCCAAGTCTTCTAACTGATGAAATCATTGCGGAGCGAGCGCCGATTGCCGCTATACAAACACAAGCCGCCCGATCAGTCATGAAGATACCCAATATGACTGAGCGACTAAAGGAACTGCAATGCCCCATATTCGGTTTTTGGGGTGTGAATGATCAGTTCAACCCCCTCGGGGGGCCTTGAAGATCGTTGAGAACGCACCATGGGCTCGTATGCAATTAGTCAATCGCTGCGGCTACTGGGTGCAAGTGGAACATCGCGACCTGTTTAATCGTACATGCTTAAATTTTTTGAAAATGGTTGATGCAGCATCGCGAAGCTCGGTCAAAATGTTGTAGCTGCAGGTGGATTGCCAGAGGCTGCGGCCCGCGCTGTCCTGGTAATCCCACTCGACGGTGGCCACCACAGACTTTTCGCCCAGCGAAGCGCTGTGCAGGCTCAGCAAAGCGGCCTGCGTAAAGCCCTGGCTGATCAGCGCGCCCAGGGCGGCCATATTGTCCATCGCGCTGGGGTTGAGCCACAGCTCCCCGCTACGGGCAAACACCGAGGGCGTGGCATAACAATCGGCCAACGCCCCCGCAGACTGCGCAAAAGATTGGGCGTAGCGGATAAAGTAATCGTGTATTTCTTGGTCTTTCAACGTTTCAATCCTCCGTAAAAAATTCGGTGTCTAGGCGTTTGAGGGCAAACGTTTGAGCTGTGGACACGCCCAGGTTGTGTTCGATCATGAGCGCGGCGAGGCGGGCACCGTCGATAAGTACGATTTTCTGGTCCGACTTATTGCCCTGCACCGCTGCGCGGGCGGCGGGCGTAAAGTAGCTGGTGGTGAGGAATACGCCCTTCTTCACGCCCTTGATGACCAATGCGCCGATGAAGTCGCGCACCGGGCCTTCGCCCACCGGGTCTTGCCAGCGCTTGGCTTGCAGGTAAATAGTGTCCAGGCCCAGTGGATCTTCATTGATGATGCCGTCTATTCCGTTATCCGCGCTTGGCTGGGTCACTTGCCCGGCGTTGGCACGATTGCCACCGTAGCCCATGGCTACCAGTAGCTTGACCACCAGTTGCTCAAAAAACACCGACGGCGCGGACTTGATGGTTTCCAGCAATTCGGCGGACAAGGCCTCGTTGGACTCGCCCAATATCGCGGCCATGCGGACATCCGGTGGCTCGGGCACGGCTTCATCGTCGTCATCAGGCTTCTGAGCCAGCGCCGGCTTAGGTCCAGCGCTCAGTTGACTGCTTTTCCAGGCTTGATAGCGCTGATTGACCTCGGCCACAAACGCGGGGCCCTCGTAAGGCGCGTTCACTACAGCACGACCTTGGTCGGTAATGGCCCAAACTCCCCGCGACTTGGTGACGTAGCCGCCTTTAACCAAACCCACAGAGGCAAAAGCAAATATCGAACGCCAGCGGGTATTACCGGTTTCGTAAACCTCCAGCGCCCAGGCGTCTAAAGAGACATTGGCCTCGATGGCGTTCATCAGGTTGGCTTTTTGTAATTGGCCATCGAACACCGCGTCCAGGGCTTTGAGTGCGGCGTAGTGCATCGCAGCAATAAGTAGCGTTGAGCGAGAAAGTGGTTTATTTGCTATCAATTTAAATCGTTCTCGAAAATATTTGTTAAGTCATATCGCTAGATTCACCGCAAATATCAAAATACAGTCAGCTCATCTCCCAAGGCATGCCGCAAATTCCACTTCGCCGTGGT
>Ga0114960_10002287_pt1 | contig 15046 bp, 13 predicted proteins | sample C_130625_MF_Meta_FD_92637 | JGI IMG/M metagenome (GOLD analysis project Ga0114960, IMG submission 92637) | Freshwater microbial communities from Lake Croche, Canada to study carbon cycling - C_130625_MF_MetaG | ecosystem: Environmental > Aquatic > Freshwater > Lake | place: Lake Croche, Canada... | reverse complement strand
TTTCTTTTTCTTTTCCTTTCTTTTCCTTTCTTTTCTTTTTCCTTTTAGAAATTATCCACAGCTAGCGGAAATTATTTGTTGCGTTAATATATATAACCAATGACCTCACCCGTTACTAATAATGCGGATTCTTATTCGCAGCCAAACAAAACGAAAGAAGTGCATATTTCAGAGGAAAACAGAAAAATTTACAACGGCCCATTCAATGATGGTCGCGGAAATCCAAATGTTAAATATTGGGGATTTCTTTTAGAAGAAGTTGTTCCGTTGTTTGCGTTATATTTATTAGTAACACACAAATATAAATATTCCGTCTACTTTATTACATTTTTAGCAGTTGGTTCAATAATTAATGGAATTCGTTTCTACTACGTTAACCCTTTTACGGAAGGTAAATCCGACGCGGATTTTTTAAATTATGTTGTTTATCACAATGCATTTAATGCTATTATCTGCATTCTCGCGTTATTCTATATTTTATTCATCAAAAAATAATTATTTTTTGGCTGGCTAATATATAATATAATGGATAACATTCAAGACGTTCTTAAAAAAGAACACAGAAAAATTTACACGGGATTTTTTGCTGACGAATACGGAAACCCTGATTTCAAGGGTCTAGGCCCAATTTTGAAAGGGTTATTTTACACATATATCTTATTTATCATTCTATCAAAGAACATATTTTACACTGGTTATATCCTGCTTTTAGGTGCAGTTGGGAAGGTTATTAGCGCAATTCGTTTTTATTATGTAAATACATTGGTTAAAAATGGCGCCGACGAATTTTTCATGGACATGAATGTTGTTGAATACGCGGTTGAAGGCGCAATATACTTTTTTGTCGGATTGTATTTATTATCGTATACGTGGATTAAAAAATTATAAATCGCGCCACAGTAAAAAGTAAAACTAATATAATTATTCAAGCAATAATTATATTATTTGCTATTATTATATGCAAACAAATTCGGACAACCAACAAAATTACAATCAAACGTCAAATCCTTTAGTTAAAGGAGAGACAACCAGTGATTGGAAAAAACTGAAGGCTTATAAACAATCAATGGGCAAATTTTACGCGGGGCCTTTGGCCACTGCTAGAGGAAATCCTGGATTTGGAATCGTTCCTACCATAGGAAAATTCGTTTTTTTGATATACGCCTTTTACTACATCATATCCAAACATTACAAATATTCTATATACGCAATACTTTTATATGCTGTTGGAGCAATATTAAATGCGATACGCTTTTACTATGTAAACTCATTATCAAATGAAGGCGAAGATTCCCGTTTCTTAACATTGGTTGCTTACGACAATTTGGCTGGGGCGTTTATAGCTTTTGTTGCAGCGAGCTATATCTTATTAAAAGGAAAATAACAAGACGAACATAAAAATTTTTTATATAATATTATTATAGTATATAAAATGAATAACTCAACAAATTTAATTCCGACAAATAACACAGACATGATAAAACGAAAGGAACAACAGGGAAAATATTATACAGGAATTTTTTCAGATCAAAATGGAAATCCAGATTTCAAAGGTTTAGGCCCAATATTGAAAGGTGTTATGTATATGTTTGTTTTTTCAATTATGATTGCAGATAAAAGCATTTATTTTGTCGCGCCATTATTAATATTTTTTGCGAGCCGCGTTTTAAATGCTATACGCTTTTATTACGTGGAGACATTGGAGCCTAATGGTCACGATATTTTCTTCATCCGCATGAATATACTTGAAAATTATGTGGAAGGGTTTATCGCGTTATTTATAGCGCTTTACATATTACTTCACAAGACATTTGAAAAGAAGAAATAGACAACAAAACAATAAAACAAACAAAAACAATAAAAACAAAAATAATCCAACTTTGAAACAATCAGATTTGAATTATTTGCTTACTTGCCAGCCTTCTTCTTTTTCTTTTTTCCAGAAGTTTCGTCTCCAACAGGTTTGGCTCCACGAGGAGTGCGATCCACTTTCTCTCCCGTTGAGAAAATTGCAAACAATTCTTCGTCGCTTATAGCCGCCTGAGCGGGTTGTTGTACAGAGGCCGCGGCGAGTTGGGCCAATTGTTTAGCTTCCGCCTTTTTCCTTATTCTATCCTTCATCGCCTCTTGTTTTGTCATTCTATCCATTTTTTGTTGCATAGCATTTGTATCAAGCTTCGCATTTCTACCTAATCCAGCAAGACCCGCAAGACCAGCCAGATCTGATAAATCCGGCATTCCTCCTCCCCCTCCGGCTCCTCCCATACCCATCCCCATTTTGCTCATCATCTCTTGAATATTTGGCATACCAGGCATGTTCTTCATTTTATTCAACATTTCACTGGCTTCAGACATAAGTTCATTCTTGTTCAATTCACCTGAACGCATTCTAGAATCCAATTTGTCGCTTACACTTTTTACCATGTTCATTAACTTTCCAGGGTTCTTGAATAATTTTTGGAAAACGTCTTTTGCATCAGTAACGCCTTCCATATCTATATCCAAATTCTGAGCCTGCTCTTCGGCAATTTCTCGTGCCAAATCGCCCAACTTTCCACCCAACATACTATTAATGTGACCGTGAATATCTTCAGCAGAAGGCATATTCATTCCCGGTGTCGGGGCATCAGAAGATGATTCAGTGTTTTCATCTTGCTTGCCAATCCCCTCAAAAATTCCTTGCATTCCTTCCAAAGTCTCCTCTAACTTGCTTTTAAATTCATCCTCATTGATTGCCTCAAATAATTTTTTCGTGTCTCCAAATGCCTCCTTATTGTTAACACTTCCAATTATGCAAATTAACACCATCTGCAAATACTTCCAAATCGTCTCTCGCGTTTTATCGCTAATATCGCACTGCCACAAGTATTTGAAGCTAATCCCAGGCAAAAAATCCGTATTAACCGCAGAATCTTTGTCAAATATTTCTACTTTTTGATATAAAACGTCAAAAAATCTCTCGGGATAAATGCTAATGCAATGATTAAAGAGGGATCTCATCTTTTCTTGGGCGTCGGCTAAAATCGCGGAATTTTTCTCGGCATTGTCGGGCATTTCATCAAAACACTTGGGCTTCCACCATTTATCAACAATAGGTTGATATTCGGGGAAGGTATTGGTGATGTCTAAAACAAAGTCCTTCATGATTTTGGCAAACTCTTCTGGGATTTCTCTCTGTTCCTCGCTCATTATCTATATGTTTGATATAAATTTATTTTTTTAAATCAAACTAAAATGAATTTATTATATAACCGACTCGTTTTTGTCTAAGCCATATTTTGATACAAAGTTGAAAGCTTCTTCAAATTTTGAATGTATTTCATAACCTTCTTTTGATCTTCCTCGGTCATCAATTTAACCGGGTTTCTAAGTCTATCAATGGATTCTGTGATCTTTTCGGAATTTTCAGCATTAGTTAAATCATCGCTATAATCCTTATTAATAAAGAAACTAATGTCTCCGGAATCAATGACGGCTTCATATTTTTCCACAACGTACTTGTGCCAAATCTTGATAATCATTTTTGGGTTAGCCTTCCTAATTAAGGTAAAAGAATTCTTCGCGCTCAAAATGTCTGCATCATTTGGAAATACAGATATAATATCATTCACAAATTCCATAAAATGATCATTAAACGCGGTTAATATCGTTGAAGATTGCGACGCCATTTATTTATATCTGTAGTTAAATATTTTTTACTTTTTAAGTTATTTTACAAAGAAATTTTCTTCTAATTGCTGATTATATTTGGCTTTTTGCTGACATAATGCTATAATTCAACTTGTATAACCCAGAAACGTATTGAAAAAGGTAGGTGTCTCTGTCTCCACCCGAGTAATTTGCCCAATTGGTGTAATCACTTCCAGAAATTGTTATATAATCGCATTTTATAACATTGTTGTTTGAATCAAAAAAAAATACTCTCAAATCAACATTTTTGAAGAGCACTAAATTTACGATTTCTATTTTGAATGAAATTGCAATTCTTGGTTCGGGTTGTATCTGATAATTCGCATTAATATCCCATGTGTTTGACATAATATATATAATGTAAATATTATAATTTATTGGGCTTCACTTGTTTCAGAATCAGGAACATTTTCTGTTTGCGCCTCTTGCACGCTTTCCAACTGCGTCGCTTCAGGAGTGCTCTCCGTTTGCGCCTCAGGAACATTTTCTGTTTGTGCCTCTTGCACGCTTTCCAACTGCGTCGCTTCAGGAACGCTTTCTGTTTGCGTATCGGGCACGCTTTCTTTAACCTCAGGAATTGACGTGAACCCATAATGTTTTGCCACATACTCAACAATATAACCATCATGATTTGACCATTCGGCATAATCGGACCCGCTGAGAGTCAAGAATTCCGACTTAATCTCAACTTGATTTGAATCTAATAATCCTACTCTTAAAATGACGCTTGTAAATAATTCTACGCGGGCAATCTCCACTTTAAATGCCGTTGCAACGCTAACTATTTCAAAATTTTGAATGGCGACGATTGACATTTTTATAATGTATAATTATATTTTTTATTTTTACTTTAAACTTTTTCTTATTTTCTTATTTTCTTCTTTCTTCTTTCTTCTTTCTTCTTTCTTCTTTCTTCTTTCTTCTTTTCTTCTCTATTTTTTCGCAGACAAACTAGATATCTCCTGGTCTCGCATTTGTTGCAGCTTCTCAATGGTCATTTCTTGTCCACCGCCTCTACCTTGATTATAATCATGATCGTCGCTCGGCGTGCTAATTGAATCGCTATAATTCAACGGAACATAATTGTGCATTTGCCTCATTCCACCATTTCCCTTTGTATTCAATTCCTCTGAATCCATGTCTAAAAAACTATAATTGTCGGATACAATATGCCCTCCTCCTAAAGAAAATGCCATAGGCTCCATATTATTGTTTGTGGCTTGACGAGTTATAACCTCTTGTTTTGGTTTCAAATGATTATAAATCGCGTCTCCATACAAAACCTGATAATTATTATTTAACAATAGTAGCGCTGGAACTTTGGTTACATTTTCGGGCATTACAATTTTTTGTCCGTTTTCTAAAACTATATAAATTTTATTGTCCTGTCCTTTAGTTCGCTTATCTATGCAAATAAAATGCAAGTCTTTGCTTGTTTGGCTTTTTGAAAGAGCTTGCAATAGTTTTTTTGAATGCTCGCAAAAATTACTATAATAGAGAATTGAACTCATTAATCTATATTAAGGTTATTGAAACTTCATTTTAACTCATTTAATAAAAAATTGATTAAATATATTAAATATTATTTGTTTAATATAGATACAATGAACCCGAGAATTGAAAAATCAACAGAAAACGGCGACATTCTTACGTTTACTTTGAGAGATGTAAACGTCAGTTTGGCAAACGGTCTGCGCAGAACTATTTTATCCGACATTCCGACAGTCGTCTTTAAAACATCTCCGCAAGAAGAGAACAAATGCAATATTCTTGTTAATACCACTCGGTTAAACAATGAGATTCTAAAACAACGCTTAAGTTGCATTCCTATTTACATTGACGATCTAAAAATGCCTCTTCAAAATTACATTGTAGAAGTAAATGTGGAGAATCTCACTGACACTATTATGTTTGTTACAACGGAGCATTTCAAGGTTAAGAATCTTACTACAAATCAATACTTGACGGAAGCCGACCAAAAAAAGATTTTCCCTGCAAATAGTTTGACGGGCTATTACATTGATTTTGCTAGACTTAGACCTAAAATTTCGGATGAGATCCCTGGCGAAAAGTTGCATTTCACTTGCGAGCTTACAATTGCAAATGCAAAACAAGACGGTATGTTCAATGTTGTCTCCACTTGCTCTTACGGTTTCACCCAAGACGACGATGCAATTGAAAAGGAGTTGGCAAAAAAGTCTCAAGAATGGCGCGACAAGGGCATGTCTAAAGAAGAAATTGCATTTGAAACAAAGAATTGGATTCTTCTTGATGGTCAGCGTGTAGTTAAGCGCGACAGTTTTGATTTTATCGTTCAAACTGTGGGAGCGTTTACGAATCAAACCATTGTTAAAACGGCTTGCAGCATTTTGATTGAAAAGCTAGACGCGTTGAATACGACCATTGATACAGACGAACTTAAAATGTTGCCATCTGATAACACAATTTCAAATTCATACGATGTCATTTTAGAAAACGAAGATTATACTATTGGAAAGGTCATTGAATATTTCTTGTACTCTAAATTTTACGAGGGAACCAGGTCGCTTTCATATTGCGGTTTTAAGAAGATGCACCCTCATGACACCGATAGCATTATCCGCATTGCGTATAAAGAGGAGCTTGAAAAAATGGCTATTAAACAGAACTTGAAGGAATGCATTGCCGACGCGATTTCTGTTTACAAGAAGATCCAAGACAAGTTTTAACTACAATTTGCAAATGTGGTGCCAAATTAATACAATTTCTTTATGATTTTTTATACCTTTTCTCATTTCAAACGCCGATAAAAAATTGATTATTTTTTTTTGACGAAAAGTAATCAATTAAAAACCAAACATGCCGATCTATTTTGGCTTTCCCGTTACGCGCCAAGAGGCGTTTCGCCTATTCAGTTTAGATTTTGAACAAGCAAAATGTGATATAATGCAAAAATATAATTTGAGAGAAAATATGTACATGGACTGCCATTTTGTAGAATGTGCAAATAACTTCTTAAAAAGCAAAAACCTGAAAATGAGAGTATTTTATACGGATAAGGGACAATGTATTGTTGGGTACAAAATAGAAAACACGTCTGTTTTTGAAAGAAAATTCGTAAAAGTTAGTGAGTTTACAGATATGCTTGAGAAGTTGAAAACCGAATTTTGGTGTGAAATTCAGCTTACTCATTGTGAGGAAAATTTCAATAAGATTGTGTTAGAACATATGGAAGATGAACCCGAAATTGTTGAAGGTTTTGAAAATATTGAACCATATATTATTGAGTTTCACAATTAATTGTCATTTGAAATTAGAAAAAGTTTCAAACAAAAATACATTAATTACACATTAATTATAATATAGTTTTACAAGTTATTTCAAATATACAATGCAAAGATAGTGTGGAACATTGTTTTCGTCTTTATGCAATAACTTAAAATATCCAATTCTTTCAAATTCAAATACAACGTCTTCACCACACTCCAATGCATAGCGTTCAACAAATCCGTCGTGAATGTTTTTTATTAGTGGATTTTCAATATCTATGAATACAAATTTTGCCGGAACGGCGTGATTCACCGAAAGCCAATGAATTGTTGATTTAACAGATTTGTCTTTTTTCAAATTACATGCAGATACATGAACAACATTGTCTGTGACACCTTCATACTTCACAATATCATAGAACTTCAGTCTAACCATTTTATTTATAGGCGACAAACGATAGTAGTCATCGTCGTGTTCCATCTTGAAGTCATCTTTATCTAAATAGATTTCTCTACTTATTGTGGTAGTGTGACAAAACTCCGGTTTATTCGGAATGTGCGGGTGATTGCAAATTTTTTCTTCGTCCAGATTTGCAATCATGCATTTGATGGGGTTTATAACCGCAAAACATCTAATCGCAATGGGGTTGTAATGAGCAATAAGCAAATGATGAACGAGTTTCATAGAGACAACCGTTTTAGCCTTTCCAAGCCCTGAACATTTTGCAATGGATTTAATTATTTCCGGTGTATATCCACGATTGCGCATACCTCTCACAGTGAGTAAACGCGAATCGTCGTACCCGGATACCTCGCCATCATCAATTAATTTTTTAATATTTCTTTTGGAAAGAGTGTTGTTCTCAACGGTAAGTTTTCCAAACTCGTGCACATTTGCTGCGGGTAAGCTACAACCTAAGCTATTTAAAGTGGTTACACTCCAATAATATAAATCGCGCCTAATATAGAACTCTTCTGTGCAATATGATGTGGTTACATTTTCAAGCGCGTCTACTATCCCATGGCTATAATCATAGGATGGATAAATGCACCAAGTTTCACTTGTTTTAAAATGCGGAGAATAATTTATTCTGTAGGCAATTGGGTCTCTTAACGTATAATTGTTATTAGACATATCTATTTTTAAACGAAGAACTGCTTCACCAGAAGCATATTTCTTGTTTTTCATATTTTCAAACTCCATCAAATGAATATCTGGAGGCATACTTCTGTAAACATTTTCAGTTCCATTGAGTCTTTCATGTTTAATTACATCTGGCGCTGAAAAGTCAACATACGCATATCCATTTTTAATCAAAACGCACGCAAAATCAAACAATTTATCAAAATAGTCTGACGTATAGGTAATGACTCCAGGGTCATATCCAAGCCAAGTCATATCACGTATTATTTCGCTTACAAAAAGTTCGCGTTCAGTTGATGGATTTGTGTCATCTAATCTTAAATGACACAAATTCTCTTCTCCGTAATTTATCAACAATGATTTACAATGGCCAATGTGCAGATACCCATTGGGCTCTGGAGGAAACCTAGTTATTGTCGGCATTTTAGGGTTGGTTTGGGTTGACACTAGAAATTCTAAAAAAATAATCAATTTTTTATTTTTTAAATTTTTTATTTTAATTTTTATTTTTATTTTTTTTAATCTGTCGTTGAATCCACCTTGATAAAATCAACCCTTCGCGTTCTCAAACATGCGTTCAATGAATACATTTGCAGAGATGGATGCAAATTATTAACATAGTTAATTACGACTGTATTATTGACATACTCGTTCTTCGGCTTCAACTCATCAACAAACATTTTATGCAAGTGAAACATATGCGTTCTAAAATGGTCAGGGAATTCTTTCAAAGGTTTCTCCTTTTTTATATAACAACTAATATAGTTCTGATAAAGCGCAAACGTGAAATCGTGCAACTTATCGCGATAATAAGAAAACTCTTTTTTATTTTCCGGATAATACTTTAAAAAATCTCCAACCTTTCCATCCTTTCGCAAATTCAAATACTGGTACTGCACCTTGGGTTGATTTCCGCGCAAATGTCTAACGTATTCGTAGACAGGATTTCTCATCTTACAACGCTCCAACGTGGTCTTATTTTTAATTACAACGCCTAAAATGTCGTACGGCGAGTTCATGCTAGCAAATTCATTCTTTAAATCTTCGTAATTAGACCAAGAATCGTATATTTGCGGAAATTTAACACTCACATTATCCCAAGCTCCTCCATTTTTAACAAAGTTAATATCATGCGAAATAATGTTTACAGTTCCATCCGCCGTATTAATAATCTCATACACTTCCACCAGATAAAGTTGCGTAGTTTTAAAAGGAACTACGATGCGATTGTCCGGATGCTGCAGAACAAAACTATAACAATATGCGGGATTTAGTCTGTTCAGCTCTAGATTATTATTTTGAGCGGCCTCTAAAAACATCTCGCGGAAAGTCTTGGCGTTTTTCTTCGTCTTATAGAAACAAACCTCGCCGCCAACTGTGTTGCGCGTTGCAAACTCCCAAGACCCGGATAACCCGGAAGTTTTATCCCAAAATACGTTAATCATAGTCCCTTCAACAAATTCCTGAGCAATTATGTGGTCGGTCTTTTCAGGGTTATTATTAATAAATGTCTCTTGAGAGAATGATTTAGGTGGTGAAAAACTTGAGACATGATTCTCTGAATCAACGACTATTGATCGCAATAGCCCGACAGAAGAAACAATATCAGCGCAAAGACTTTCCTTATCGTAGCGAATTATCCTATATCTATTATTATTTTTAGTAATATATGTAGTCACATTGAATTTTGCAGAACCATTCTCGTACGATTCATTTAGTAGCATATCCTTGAATCCAGGAATTTCTCCCAACTTATAAACGGCCGGTTGCATTGTGTGATGGTATGGTAAATAATTAAAATATATCTTTAAACCCTTCAAGATTTTACATATTTCATTTGATTTCATTTGATTTCATTTCGGTTGACATAATGATAAAAATTTCTATTATAAATATAGGAACAATTATGTCATCATCGCAAAATGTTGAAGAAAATAAAGATGAACCGAAAGAGGTTCCTGAAAAAACATCAGTTGATCTTCAGTTATCAGACGTTATTCGTTTTGAGGCCCCTTCAAACAAAATATTGGACAACAACACATTTATTATTGAATACATAGACAAAAACGCAATTAAATTGGTAAATGTAGACGATTTAACAGAACTAAAATTAAAAATTAGTGCGGATGGCATATTAGGCGATGGTTCAATTACAGCAATTTCTCTCATTGACCGCAATGAAAATGCAGGATACGCGCGCCAAAATGGGCTTCTACCAGGAACGTGGGTTGACATTCTTTTTGGAGGGGATACACCAGTTATCATTACAGGAGAAATCACTAATTTGGAAGAGGATATGATTGAAATTAAGTCTTATCCAGAAGGCGATACTCTTTACATTAATTTTGGTTATAAAGGAATCCCTCAAGATTTACCCATTGAAACTTTCACCATTAGAGAGAAACCAGAGAAAAAACGCGAACAAGAATCGCAACCGCAACGAGAAACAATATCCGAAATAGACGAGCTTGAAGAATCTGAATTAGAAAACAAGGAAACTACTTATAATTTGCCAGCAAAGGAAATTAAAGACACCATTCGCGAATTCTTTGTTCGCGCCGATGAAATTAAAATCGGTCAAGAATTAGCGGCAATTACTCAGTTGGTTGATGTTGAAGAATCTCAACAACGCTACAACATTCTCTCGCAGACGGATGATTTGTTAAATGAATTATTGTCCAATGTTCCCAACACTCAACGAACTAGCGCGGTTTTGAATAACATTCACACTATGATTGAACGTTTTAAGCAGTTGCGCGTTGAATTTTCCAATCTAGATGAAAACGGCAATGTCATTGGCCCCATTGTTAAAACTGTTAATTGGAAACCATTGGCTACAAACTTGTTGACGTTTAAAACCTTATTATACTGGCTTGTCCCCGTTGCAAAAAATGTGAAAAAGGTTTATAACATCAGCTCAAAAGAAGACGCCGAAGAAATATTGGATATTGTTCCACTTTCTATTGATGAAGATGTGTCAGAAATGAAAACCATTTTTGATCGTTATAGATCCAATGACACTCCATCAGAACAAAACAAATATTTCAACCTAATCGCAGAGCTTAACCCTTATTTGACACCATTTAATGAGCCAAACTCAGAAACCTCGTTTGACGTTATTAATAGTGTATCTATTTCAAATGATCTTAGCGCAATTATTGACAACTTGAGCGATTTTAATTCTTCCATCGTTGAGAATGATATTATTAAAACAAAAAAGTTTGTCATGCAGCGTTACAATTTGGGAGTTAGCAGATTAGATGCGACGCAAATAACTGGCAAAAAGATGATTTCGCATCGTGTAAATATAACTCAGCCCGACGTTCTTGAATTGAAATCCATAGTAACTCTTCCAGAGCCAACTGTTCGCTTCTCTCACATTAATCTTCCAGCAACAAGCATTTATGAAAAAGCGAATTTAAATAACACCTTTGTAAATTACTGGCAACTTCTTAACGAAAATGCAAGCGTCAACCGAGTTAACATTGATAATTTGGATGAAGGCGTTGAAGCCTCTGAGAGAACATTCGTCAACAATATTAAAAATTACATTCTTATCAAAAACGAAGAAACGGATAAAATGCCGAATTATGAGATATACAAGAGGTTTTTACAGAAAATAGTTCCAAAAACTCGTGTTTTATTCAATTTAATGAAAAAATACATTCACGGCAAGCTTTCTCTCCACGATATTGTTGGATATTTGGAGCCTTTCTTGGTTTATTCAGACGATTTGACTTTTATGCAATATAAAGACATCAACTTGTTTTTACAAGAAAAAATATCAGAACAGTACAAACAGTTTAAGGAAAAAGAGCGCGAGTTTTCCACGTTGAAGAAACGTGCCATGAATATTGGGTTAAAAGCGAATGATTCCAAAATTGTCGGATTATTAACGGAAAAACAAAGTCAGAATGAAGTTTTATATAGTTATGACTACGATTCAAGCGATTTGCGCTTGACAAATTCAGAGATTCTTTGGAAAATGACCTCAGCCGATTATTCAAAACTTTTCAATGACTCTCTCGCATTGGCGAATATGGGAACTATGATGCCAGAAAATATTAGTTCTATCATTGAAAACATTGAAAGAGAGAAGAACAAGCTTGAAGAAGACATTAAAGACGATGAAAAAGACAATAAATGCTTAACCATTGTCGTTGCAAAACAATATAAAACTCTTGAAGAAATCGCTGGCGACAATGACAAGATTACTTATTTTGATAAAAAGTACGACGACACTGCTTATGGAATTTTGGACGACTATCAAAAAGAACAGATCTCAATGGAGCCCGATAGATTCAATGAATTCTTAATTCAGAAACTTGTCGGAAAAAATAAGATACGACCAGAAGACGCGCCTTATATGGCGGAAACGTTAATAACTGGCATGAAACGAGTTGTTGACGGAAATTTCGCTATTATGTACGACTTGGCTCAAGACAAGCTTCTTTACTTTAAGAGAACTCATAACAGATGGCAACCCGATACAACGATTGACGAAAAAACGGCTACAGCAAATCAATCATTGTTATGCGATTTCCAAAAAGATTGTATGGAAGTTGACAAAAAATATAAGGCTATTTGCGAAACGCAGGATTTAAATAAAAAGCACATAACTGAAAATGCTCTCAAGGAAATTGTTAGTCAGTTTGACAAAAAATACGAGATGTCAAAAGATAAGCTTAGCGCGCTCTTGAACTCTAATTACGAATACGAATTGAGCATTATGGAAAAACTTCACAACATTTGGCACTCCAGGGTTTTTAAGTACAATGCCCAACAATTTAAACTCGGTGTTGGCAACGACGATTTTGATAAAGAAACCGTTTTTTCACCTTATTCCAAGCTAAGAGACATTATATTGGGTCAAACAAACATGTCTAAGAGACAAAATTATATTGTAAGGTTCGCCATTCGTTTTACGAGAGAACCCACTGCAGAAGAAGCTAGTTCTGAAGATGGAATCCACTGGAGATATTGCATTAAAACCGGCGTTAAATTGTTGCCAGCCTTTTTATATAAATTGGCGGTTTGCTGGGTTGAACGACCAGATGATTATTTGCGTGTTATTGACGAAGTTATTAAAGACTGTGGTAAAAAAAGCGACGATGGTGATTCTTGGGTTGATGAATACAGTGGTTACGTTATTCGCGCGATTGATTTTGACATTGACGAAGGTTATGAAGAAGGGTACAAGGTTAAAACTCGTGAAGTTATGGAGCAAGATTTGGGCGACGCGATTCTCGGCGCTTCGGGAAAGCCTGTAGTAAAAAAATACACAACGCCCGAAACAAAAATGATGTCTAATATTATTAATGCATTGGCGGAACACATGGGAATTTACATAGAAGACCAGAAGGAATTCATTATTAAAATAGCATTGGAAACAATCCAAGGTGGAGCTCTTGTTTCTGAAGAAGATCATAAAACGCGCGTTGAGGAGGCCGCTAAAAAGGGGAAAAAACTCCCGCCTTATATTGCAGTTTACAACAGCACCATCTTATATCTCACGTTGGGCGCTTATATTATAGGCGTTCAAACAGCGATTCCTTCTATTAAAACGCGCAAGACTTTTCCAGGATGCGTAAGATCATTTACGGGTTACCCATTTGAAGGCTCTGGAGATCTTTCTTCCGTTCAGTATTTATCGTGCGTCGCGCATCACCTTCGCAATTCATCGCATCCTTGGTCTGCTTTGATGAAAGTGAAAGATTCCGCTATTTCTGACAAAATTAAAGCATTTATTGACACGTATTACATTAATAATTCCGACGTCGCACAAAAGTTCAAGAATAAATTGGAATACTTGTTGGCGACGCCTGAAGAAGACATTCCTTCAGAATATGCATTAAATAAATGGACGCAGTTCTTGCCTCCTCTAGTTCCATTCAAACTTAAACCGATTTCCAATATCTCAGAAGAGTTCAAAAAGGAATGCCTTCGCAATTTTAAGAGTGGCGCTACTTGCCAAAGAGAGAAAATCTTAGTTATTAAATCAAAAATCATATTTTTCTCTTTCGCCCTTCAGGAATTAATCCAAAAGGTTGTTGATAGAAAGAAATTACTCTTAACAAACTCGGCGAAAGAACCATTCTTGGAAAACTCTTGCTGCAGTGAACGCGGTGGAATCAGCACGATTAAATATTTTATTGAAGAGGAGCCCGAAATAGTTGTTTATAACAAGATCGTGAAAGACTTGACGAATATAATTGAGGATATTGATGCTGTAACCAAGGCGCCTTTCTTCTTCTGCAGAGAGAATTCAAAGAACATTTATGCTCCATTAAGCGACCAATTCAACGACGAAACCATTTATCGTTCTTTCATTAAATTTTGCAGATTCAATTCAATTATTCCAATTAGCCCAGAATTAGATGCTATTTGCGGTGGAAAACCAGAGCACTTTGCAAAATCAGATTCTATAAGCGAAAAAATTAGAAAATTAAAGCAAGACGGTAAAAACTACAACAACGAATCTTTGTTGAGATTATTACAATTTGTTGATAGGAAAAACATAGTAAATGTGAACGTTGATAGCCCAGCGACAACTCAAATACAAAAAATGCGCAACATCCTTGAAGACATGGATAAGGAAGACAACGATGAAAAATCTGGCTCAGAAATTGTGCCCAAAGAATTGAGGAAAAAGATTGACTCCGCGTTAGACACGTTTGATATCGCTGTTACCGAAGACACTGAAGAAATGCGCTCTCTTAAAAATTATTTGGCTCGCGTTAACAGTGAACTGAAGACAGAAATATATGAATTTATTAGCAAAAATAGCGGGGCAACAAAAAGAAATCTTAGCGACGTAAAAGCCCTTTTAAATACATTCATGAAATGGGGTGAATGCTCCGAAGACGCTCGCAAAAACTCTATTTCCGACGAAAGCACCTATAATAATATCCAATTCGTTAAAAACTATATACACCAATTATTGGATGTATTGCCAGACACAATA
>Ga0114960_10002286_pt1 | contig 15047 bp, 14 predicted proteins | sample C_130625_MF_Meta_FD_92637 | JGI IMG/M metagenome (GOLD analysis project Ga0114960, IMG submission 92637) | Freshwater microbial communities from Lake Croche, Canada to study carbon cycling - C_130625_MF_MetaG | ecosystem: Environmental > Aquatic > Freshwater > Lake | place: Lake Croche, Canada... | reverse complement strand
CTGACCTCCAACGCGCCCGTGGGGCGCATCCGCGCCACCGTGCGCAAAGGCCGTGACGAGATGCGCCAAACGCTGTTGTCTTGGTTGCCCCAAGACATGCGCGGTCTGCGCTTGCTCGACGCCGGATGCGGCACTGGCGCATTGGCCCAAGAAGCCATGTTGCGCGGTGCCGAGGTGCTGGCCATCGACCTCTCGCCCACCTTGGTCAATTTGGCCCGCGAGCGCCACGCCCAAGACCTGCTCACCAACCCCGCGCTCAGCGCCAAAGGCGGCAGCATCACGTTTTTGGCGGGCGACATGCTCAGCGCCGAACACGGCGAGTTCGACCATGTGGTGTGCATGGATTCACTCATCCACTACGACACCCAAACCATTGCCAACGCGGTCGAGTCACTGAGCCAGCGCACCCGCTGTTCGGTGCTGTTCACTTTTGCGCCGCACTCGCCGCTGCTGGCCGTCGCCCATGCCATGGGCCGCTTGTTCCCGCGCACCGACCGTTCACCGCAACTCTCGCCCACGCGCAAATCCACCTTGCATGTGTACATCGAACGCGCGGTACGCGCGCACGGCTGGCGCCCAGGGCATATGCAGCGCGTCTCCAGCGGTTTTTACACCTCGCAAGCATGGGAGTGGACGCGCAAATGATCGGTTTTTGGCGCCAACTGTTTCGGCCACCGGCTTGGGTGTCGGCCTTTGGCACGCGCTTCATGCCGTTTGCCGATGCAGCCTCGGCCGAGCTGCCCCTGGGTCGTTTGTTGCGCTTGTCCCTGTTTCAGTTCGCCATTGGCCTGGCCACCGCCTTGCTGGTGGGTACCTTGAACCGGGTGATGATTGTCGAGCTGCAAGTGCCCGCTTGGTGGGTGGCGGTGGCCGTGGCCATGCCGCTGGTGTTTGCCCCCCTGCGCGCCCTGATCGGCTACCGCAGCGACACCCACCCCTCGGCGCTGGGCCTGCGGCGCATCCCTTATTTGTGGATGGGCACCTTGCTGTTGTTTGGCGGCTTGGCCATCATGCCGTTTGCTTTGTTGCTGTTGTCTGACGCCACGCCCGACAACGGGTGGCTGGGCCGCTTGGGCGCGGCTTTGTCGTTTGTGTTGGTGGGCGCAGGCATGCAAGTCACGCAAACCGCGGGCATGGCCTTGGCCAGCGATTTGTCCAACCCCGAAAAACGTCCCCGCGTGGTGGCCTTGCTCTACAGCATGCTGCTGCTGGGCATGGTGGTCAGCAGTACCGCCTTTGGCGCCTTGTTGGCCGACTTTGGCCCTGTGCGCCTGATCCAAGTGGTGCAAGGCTCGGCCGTGGTGGTGGCGGGCTTGAACCTGTTGTCGCTGTGGAAGCAAGAAGCCCGGGGCACCAAGCGCGGTCAACGCACCAACAACGGCTTTTCCATGTCGTGGCAGCGCTTGATGGCCCTGCCGCACATGCACCGCTACCTGTGGGCGCTGGGCCTGGGCACGGCGGCTTTTGGCATGCAAGACATCATCCTCGAGCCCTATGGTGGCGAAATTTTGGGCCTCAACGTGGGCATGACCAGCAGCCTGACCGCTTTGAGTGCCGGCGGCTCTTTGCTCGCTTTTGCGCTGTCGGCCCGTTGGTTGGCGCGCGGCTTTGACGCTTGCCGCATGGCCGGCATGGGCGCCTTGATCGGTCTGCCCGCTTTTGCCTGCGTGATTTTTTCTGCCCCCTTGCAAGCGCCCCTGTTGTTCCAAACCGGCGCCATGCTGGTGGGCTTGGGCGGTGGGTTCTTTTCGGTCGGCATGTTGGTGTGCGCCATGAACATGGCCCAAGGTGACCAAGCCGGTTTGGTGCTGGGCGCTTGGGGCGCAGTGCAAGCCACTGCTGCGGGCTTGGCCATGGCCGCCGGTGGTGTGCTGCGCGACCTGGTCAACGAATTGGCCGTCAACGATTGGCTCGGCCACAGCCTGAACATGCCCGCCACGGGGTACAGCTTTGTGTACCACGTCGAAATTTACATGCTGTTTGTGGTGCTGGTGGCCCTGGGGCCCTTGGTGCGCAACCGAACCGCACGCCCCGCATCACAACAACCCACCTTTGGCCTGGTCGAACTGCCCGGCTGAACACACACCTATTTTTGAGGAGAAGACCATGGAAACAGGCGCAATCACCCAGTACATCGATGTGGCCCAACTCGTGTTGTACGTCTTTTGGGCATTTTTTGCGGGCTTGATTTTTTATCTCGTGCGCGAAAACCACCGCGAGGGCTACCCCATGGACACCGGGCGCGAGGACGGCCCGGTGGTCACGGGTTGGCCCATTCCCGACCCCAAGACCTACAAACTCTCCAATGGCCATGAGGTGCAAGCCCCCGACTTCAACCGCCCGGATGGCCAATACAGCAGCCAAAACACCCAACGCTGGGGTGGCGCACCGATTGACCCGGTGGGTGACCCCTTGCTCGCGGGTGTGGGCCCCGGGGCTTGGGCGCAACGCGCCGACCACCCGGACCGCGACCTGCATGGCAAGCCCTTGATCGTCCCTTTGCGCACCGTGTCAGACCACGGCGTGGCGCACCAAGACACCGACCCGCGCGGCCTGCCCGTGTATGGTGCCGATGGCGAGGTGGCTGGCACCGTGAGCGACCTGTGGATCGACACCGCCGAGATGATGTTTCGTTATGTGGAGATTGATCTGGCCAACGGCGGCCGCCGCGTGCTCATGCCCATCAACTTCGCCCGCATCAAGGCCCACGGCCTGTTTGTGTACGCCTTGATGGCGCACCAATTTGGCAATGTGCCCGCGACCAAATCGGCGCAAGAAATCACCTTGCTGGAAGAAGAAAAAATCATGGCCTACTTTGGTGCCGGTTTGCTCTACGCCGAGCCCAGCCGCTTGGAGCCGCCCCTGTGAACCACTCTCACGGACACGCCCACGAATACGACTTCGAGGCCAGCCCGGGATTGCCCGAGCCCCTGCCGGCGCGCGAGAAAATTTTGTGGCAGGGCGCGCCGCAATGGCGCGCCATGGCCTGGCACGTGTTTCATGTGCGCAAAATCGCGCTGTATTTTGGATTGATGTGGTTGTGGCAAGCCGCTTATCTGTGGGAGCGCAGCGGTGACCTGGCCGATATGCTGCAGGCCTTGTCCATCAGCGCTTCGTTGGCCGTGATGGGTTTGGGCCTGCTGCTGGGCAGCGCCTGGATGTCGGCACGCAATGCGCTCTACACCATCACCGATCGGCGGGTGGTGATGCGCTACGGCATCGCCCTGACACTGACCTACAACCTGCCCTTTACACGCATCGACGCCGCCGATGTGCGCGTGTGGAACACCCAAGGGGTGGGCGACATTTCGCTGCAACTCAACCGCAGCGACCGCATTGGTTGGGTGCATTTGTGGCCGCACAACCGGCCCTGGCACATGAAGCACCCCCAACCAAGCTTGCGTTGCGTGGCCAACGCCTCTGAAGCTGGCCGCATTCTGGCCCAGGCTTGGTCGGTGTTGCGCAACAGCCCGATGGCCGCCCCAGCAGCGACGCTCACGCCCGCCAACAGCGCACCGCAAGGCGTGCAAACCCAGTGGGCCTGAACCATGGACATCTCCTCCCCCACCCCGTCCATGCCGCGCGACATCCTGCCCAAGCACATCGCTTTGGTGCTGGGCTTGGTGCTCCTGGCCACCTTGATTTTGGTGGCCGTGGTGCGCTTCAGCGGCGTTGACATCCGCTACGCAGACTCACCCAGCCAACAAGTGCGCTTGCTGCGCTTTGCCGACATGGACAACGGCGATATCGGCGTGGTCAATGCCCAAGACGGCAGCGAGCTGGCCCGCTTCAGCGGCGAACAAGGCTTCATGCGCGGCGCTTTGCGCGCCATGGCCCGGGAGCGCAAGCGCCGCGACATCGGCCCCATGGTGCCATTTGAATTGCACGCCCGCACCGATGGTCGCTTGACGCTGATCGACCCCGCCACCCAGATGCGCTTGGATTTGGAGTCGTTTGGCCCCACCAATGCCGGCTTGTTTGCCCAGTTGCTGCAAGACCCGCAGTCAACGAAAACCATTTCGCCATAGGAGCCCCCATGAGCTTGTCCAACACCTCGGTTGACTACGACCACCTTGAAGGCCTGATCGGCTCGGTCGAAAGCGCCGATGACGCCAACCGCAAAGCGGTCAACAACACCGTGCTGAGCCCGCGCTTTTACACCACCGACTTCCCCGCCTTTGACCGGCTCGACATCAGCCCGGTGCGCGCCGAATGGGACGCGATGATGAAAGAGTACGAGGGCGACAACAACCACGACCACTTCCAGCGCGACGCCCAGTTTGCCGAAGAGGTGCGCACACTCATGCCCCAGCTCTCGCCCGAGATGCGGCAAGAGTTTTTGGACTTTTTGATCAGCTCACTGACCTCTGAATTTTCGGGTTGTATTTTGTACAACGAGATCCGCAAACAAGTCAAAAACCCCGACATCAAACAGCTGATGACCTACATGGCGCGCGACGAATCGCGCCACGCCGGTTTCATCAACCAGTCGCTCAAAGACTTCAATTTGGGCATTGATTTGGGCCAGCTCAAGCGCTCCAAAAAATACACCTTCTTCAAGCCTAAATACATTTTTTACGCGACCTATTTGTCCGAAAAAATTGGCTATGCCCGCTACATCACCATCTTTCGCCAGCTCGAGAAAAACCCCGATAAGCGCTTCCACCCGATTTTTCGCTGGTTCGAGCGCTGGTGCAATGACGAGTTCCGCCATGGCGAGTCGTTTGCCCTGATCATGCGCGCCGACCCCAGGTTGCTGCAAGGCGTCAACCGCTGGTGGATCCGCTTTTTCATCTTGGCCGTGTACGCCACCATGTATGTGCGCGACCACATGCGCCCCTTGTTGCACGAAGCCATGGGCTTGCATTCCACCGAGTACGACTACGAGGTGTTTCGCATCACCTCCGAAATTTGCCGCCAAGTGTTTCCGATTGAGGTCAACAGCGATGACCCGCGCTTTCGCGCCTGCATGGAGCGCTTGCTCAGCTGTGCCGTGGCGCAGGCCCGGGCCAAAGAGCGCGGTGGCTTGTTGGGCCTGTGGGGCCAAGCCACGGCGGGTATCTCTGCCGGTGTGACCTTTGTGCGCTTGTTCTTCTTGCCGGTGCGCGAAAACACCCTGCCGACGCAAGTGCGCATGGTCCCCGCTTGGTAATGCGCCCGCACCATTTCACGCGCTGAACACCATGCACGAATTGTCCCAATCGCTGATCTTTGCCGCTGTGTTTGCCCTGCTGTGCTGGTGGCTGGGCACGGGCGTGATTTTGTGGCTGGTGCGTCGCCCGGCCCACACCTTTGGCGCGAGCTTGGGGGTTTTGGGTGTGCTGCTGGTGATGGGCTTGTGGGGCAGTTGGGTCAGCATGCAGTCGCAGAGCGTGGCCAATGCCTACTTGGGGTTTGGCAGCGTGATTGTGATGTGGGCTTGGCACGAGCTGGCCTTTTTGTCCGGCCGCGTCACCGGCCCCCGCCGGGTGCCGCTGGCCACGGGTGCCGTGGGCTGGCAACGCTTTCAGCAGTCGGTGCAAGTGGTGTTGCACCACGAACTGGCCTTGCTGCTCAATTTTGGCGTGCTGTGGTGGTTGCAAGTGGACCAGCCCAACCATGTGGCGCTGTGCACCTTTGCGCTGTTGTGGTGCATGCGGGTGAGTGCCAAATTCAATTTGTTTTTTGGTGTGCCAGAAGTCGGCTTGCAATACCTGCCCAGCCACTTGACCTACCTGGGCAGTTATTTCAAACAAGGCCGGGTGAGCCTGTTTTTTTATGCCACGGTGGCTGTCTCCAGCGGGGCCTGGTTGTGGCTGCTGTGGCAGGCCCAACAAGGCGTGGTGGCGCTCACTGCCGGCTGGGTGCTGCTGGCTTCGCTGTTGGGCTTGGCGATCTTGGAGCATGTGTTGATGATGTTCCCCGTGCCCCTGCAAAAACTGTGGGGCTGGGCCATGTCGCACCGCCATGAGAGCGGCTTTGCTTCACCGCTGCACGCCATGGCGCCCAGCCCGACGCTGAACGCTGCAAACCTCGTCGCCCAAGGCGACAAACCATGAACGCTCCCACACCCCCGCAATGGCTGCAACCCACCTCGGTTGCCCAAAACCTTGACCAACGGCCCCGCGCCATCATCATTGGCACGGGCTTTGGTGGCTTGGCCGCTGCCATTCGGCTCAGCGTCAAGGGCTACCAAGTCCAGATGTTTGAAAAGCTCGACATGGCCGGCGGCCGCGCTTATGTGCACAAGCAAGACGGCTTCACCTTTGACGCCGGCCCAACCATCATCACCTTGCCGCACTTGATCGAAGAGCTGTTCACCCTGTGTGGCAAAGACATGAAAGACCATGTCGATTTGCGTTTGATGGCGCCGTTCTACCGCATCCGCTTTGACGACGGCACGCACTTTGATTACAGCAACGACGACGCGGCCATGCTGGCGCAAATTGCTGCCCTCAACCCGGCCGATGTGCAGGGCTTTAAAAACTTGATGAAAGCCTCTGAGCGCTGCTTTGAGTTGGGCTTTTTAGAGCTGGGCATGGTCCCCTTTGAGTCCATCACCGATGTCATCAAGGCCTTGCCCAACTTGGCGCGCATGCAAGCCTGGCGCTCCATCCACGACCTGGTGGCCCAGCACATTCAGCATCCCAAGCTGCGCATCGTCATGAGCTTTCACCCCTTGCTCATCGGTGGCAACCCGTTTTCGGTCACCTGTATCTACTCGCTGATCCACATCTTGGAGCGGCGCTGGGGCGTGCACTCGGCCATGGGCGGCACAGGTGCCATCGTGCAAGCGCTGGTCAACTTGCTGCATGAGCGCCACATCCCCATCCGCTACAACACCGCTGTGACCCGCATCCAGGTGGACAACGGCACCGCCACCGGTGTGGTGCTGGCCAGCGGAGAGGTGGTGCCCGCCGACATCGTGGTCAGCAACGGCGACGCGGCCTGGACATACCAGCACCTGATCGAGCCACAGCACCGGCGCCACTGGAGCGACCAGCGCATTGCCAAAGGCAAGTATTCGTCGGGCTTGTTTGTTTGGTACTTTGGCACCAACCGCCAATACACCGACGTGCCGCACCACATGATGGTGCTGGGGCCGCGTTACAAAGGTTTGTTGCAAGACATTTTCAAAAACCACAAGCTGTCCAAAGACTTCAGCCTGTACCTGTACCGCCCCACCGCCACCGACCCGTCTTTGGCCCCCCCTGGCTGCGACAGTTTTTATGCCCTCTCGGTGGTGCCCAATTTGAGCAGCGGCACCGACTGGTCGGCCATCAGCGATCAATACCGCGACGCCATTGCCACCGTGCTCCAAGACAGCGTGTTGCCCGGCTTGAAGCAACACGTGGTCAGCTCCAAGGTGAGCACGCCGCAAGATTTTCAAGACCGTTTGTGGTCTTACAAAGGTGCGGGCTTTGGGCTCGAACCCATCTTGCTGCAAAGCGCCTGGTTTCGGCCGCACAACCGCAGCGAAGATGTGAAAAATTTGTTCATGGTGGGTGCCAGCAGCCAGCCCGGTGCGGGTGTGCCCAGTGTGTTGATGTCGGCCAAGATGCTCCAAGAGGTGGTTCCCCATGTTGATGCGTTCCACTGAAACCGCCCCGCCCTACGACCTTGACGCCTGCGTGGCGCTGATGCGCGGTGGCTCCAAATCGTTTTTTGCCGCCAGCCGCTTGCTGCCCGAGCGCATGCGTTCGGCCTCGGTGGCGCTGTACGCGTTTTGCCGCGTGGCCGACGATGTGGTCGACGACGGCGAATCCCCCGAGCTGGGCTTGCAAGAGTTGCAGCACCGGCTGAACAAAATTTACCAAGGTCAACCTTTGGCCAATTTGGAAGACCAAGCCCTGGCCTTGGTGGTGCACCAGCACCAACTGCCACGCGCCTTGCTCGACGCCTTGCTCGACGGTTTTGCCTGGGACGCGCAAGGTCGCCATTACGAAACCATCGCCGACACCCACGCCTATGGCGCCCGGGTGGCGGGCACAGTCGGCGCCATGATGTGCTGGATCATGGGGGTGCGCCACCCACAAGCCTTGGCCCGTGCCTGCGAGTTGGGCGTGGCCATGCAACTCACCAATATTTGCCGCGATGTGGGCGAAGACGCCCGCAATGGCCGCTTGTACCTGCCCCGCGCTTGGCTGCGCGAAGCGGGCATGGACCCCACGGCCTTCCTGGCCGAGCCGGTGTGCACCCCTGCTTTGCAAAGCGTGATCGCGCGCGTCTTGGACGAAGCCGATCGTTTGTACAACCTGTCCAGCCAAGGCATTGGGTATTTGCCCCGCGACTGCCGCGCCGCCATTTGGGCTGCGCGTTTGATTTATGCCGAAATCGGCCACCAACTGCGCCGCGATGGCCTCAATTCTGTGGCCCACCGCGCCGTGGTGGGCAGCACCCGCAAGCTGGCCTTGCTGGGCCAAGCCCAGTGCATGGCCTCTTGGCCAGTGGCCCTGAGCCAGCGCGCGCCCGATGTGCCGCCCCTGCCCGCGATCGCCTATTTGGTGCAGGCCTGCGAAGCGGCCCAACCGCTGAGCGAGTCGCTGCCCGATGGCTACCCCAACCGCAACCTGGTCGACCGCATCGAATGGATGCTGTCCTTGTTCGAGCGCCTCGAGCGCGAACGCCAAGCCGCGCCACCCACCACCTTGGCGCGCCACACCTGAACCGGCCCCTGGTCATCGCGCACGCGGCCAACGCTGCGCCATATACTGATGCACCGAATTGAACACACCGTGCCCAGCATGAACACCCCAACCATCGCCCCACTGCCACAACGCGCTGCGGCCATCGAAGCCGCCTTGCAAGCGCATGGCCTGGACGCCGCTGGCGGCATTGCCCAAGGCGTGCACAACGCCGAAGACGTGTGGCTGCCCGAGCGCGGCGCGCGCGTGGTGGCCAAGGCCTGGGTCGATGCCGCTTTTCGCGATCGTTTGCTGGCCAACGGCAAAGCCGCGGTGGCCGAGTTGGGCATTGAGCTGCCGCCCCACCACCGCCACTTGGTGGCCCTGGAGAACACCGCCACGGTGCACAACGTGATTTGCTGCACCCTGTGCTCGTGCACCGCCTTCACCGTCATCGGCCTGCCGCCCGATTGGTACAAAGACCTGAATTACCGCGCCCGCATCGTGCGCGAGTCGCGCAGCGTGCTGCGTGAAATGGGCTTGGACTTGCCCGACGCCATGGAGCTGCGGGTGTGGGACACCACCGCCGACACCCGCTACATGGTGCTGCCCCACAGACCGGCCCACACCCAGGGTTGGAGCGAAGCGCAACTGGCCGCCATTGTGAGCAAAGACGCCATGATTGGCGTGGCCCGGCTGTAAGCCATGGACGGCGTGCACGACCTTGGTGGCCAACAAGGCTTTGGGCCTGTGGTGCACCGTGCCGATGCGGCGGTGTTCCATGAAGACTGGGAAAAGCGCATCAACGCCCTCTATGGTGTGGCGGTGCGTGCGGGCATCTTCAACATGGACGAATACCGCCATGCCATCGAACGCATGGAGCCGCGCCACTACATGAGCGCCGGTTATTACGAACGCACCCTGACCAGCCTGGCCACCTTGTGTGTGGAAAAAGGCGTGCTCAGCTGGGCCGATTTGGAGCAACGCGCCGGCGGCCGCTTTCCGCTGGCGCTGCCGCTGGGGCCTGGGCGCAGCAATGCCGCCGATGCCCAAGCGTTTCACATCGGCGACCGGGTGCAAGTGCGCCTTGAGCACGTCAGCGGCCATGTGCGAGCACCCGGCTATATCCGGGGCAAAAGGGGCGTGGTGGTGCACATCTCACCGGCCTACCCCTTCCCCGACGCCCATGCCCACGGCGTGCCCGCCGACGATGAGCCCACCTATGACGTGCGCTTCAAAAGCACCGATTTGTGGCCCGATACAGCCGACAACGCCTTTGTGCATGTGGGCGTGTTCCAAAGCTACCTGATCCCTGCCGCTTGAGCCGGGCACACGCGGTTGTGCGTCGCGAGTTGGCGTGCCTGGTGCACAAGCGGTCGGGTGCGGGGTCCAGGCCACACCCTGTCAAAAACACCGTGTTTATGGCCTTGCGCGGCGCCGCGCTTGCAGCTAAATTGGCAGGCATTTACAACCGTGGCCCCGCGCCCACACCCCACAGGAGACCGCCATGCTGACACCCGACGAGATGGAAAAGCTCATTCCCGCCGAAAGCGCCAAATTTCGCTCACCCATCCCCACCCAGTCGGTCTCGAGCGACGAGTTTTACCCCGCCGCGCAAACGCCCCGACAGCGCGAATTTGAAGCCCGCATCAAACAAATGGGCAGCGAGCTGGCCAAAAAACAAGGCGTCTCGCGGCGCAAATTTTTTCAAGGTGCTGCTGGCATGGCCGCCGCTTATCTGGCCATGAACGAGACCTACGGCCCGTTGTACATGGTCAGCCGCGCCGAGGCGCAAACCCCCGAGATGGCCAATGCCCGGGCCAGCGCGCTCAAGGGCCAGTTCATCATGGACATGCACACCCATTTTTTGCGCGACGACACGCGGCTCGAAGGCTTTGTGCGCTCCCGCGAAGCGGTGGGCAAAGCCGGCTGGAACCCGGGACTGGCCAACAAACACCAAACCCTGGACGACTTGAAGTTTGCCAACTACTTCAAAGAAATTTACCTCGACAGCGACACCAAGGTCGCGCTCATCTCAGGCTCGGGCTCGGAGGAGCCGCGCGACTGGTTTTTGACCAACGAGATGAAGGCGCAAACCCGCAGCAACGTCAACCAACAAGCGGGCAGCCAGCGCATGTTCTCGCACGCCATCTTCATGCCGGGCATGCCGGGTTGGTTGGAAAAAGCCGAGCAAGACCACGAGACCTTGAAGCCCGACTCGTTCAAGGGTTACACCATTGGCGACAACACCAACAAACACCTGGCGCGCCACCCCTGGCATTTGGACGACGAAAAACTGCTCTACCCGTTTTATGAAAAGTTGGTCAAGTGGAGCAAAACCAAACCCAGCCTGGCCAATGTGTGCGTGCACAAAGGCCTGTTCCCGCCCTCCACCACCAAACAGTTTCCAAACTTGCTGCAATACGCCGACGTGCGCGACGTGGGCAAGGCGGCCAAAGACTTCCCTGACCTCAACTTCATCATCTACCACTCGGGCTTTCGCTTCACTGGCGGGGCCCACATGACGGGTTGGGAGCAGTTTGAACAAACCGGGCGCATCGACTGGGTCACCGACCTGGCCGAAATCCCGCAAAAGTACGGCGTCAAAAACGTGTACGGCGACCTGGGCCAAATCTTTGCCCAAAGCACCTTGGCCGAACCGCGTTTGTGTGCGGCCATGATGGGCCAACTGGTCAAAGGCCTGGGCGCCGACCACATCGTCTGGGGCTCGGACGCGGTGTGGACCGGCGCGCCGCAATGGCAAATCGAGGGCCTGCGGCGCTTGGAAATCCCACAGCAAATGCAAGAGAAATACGGCTTTGCCCCCCTGGGTGCAGCCGACGGTGCGGTGAAAAACGCCATCTTTGGCGGCAACTCAGCGCGCCTGTATGCCTTCAGCCCGCAACAACGCGCCGCGCTGGACGGCGACCCCGTGGCCCTGGCCCGCGCCGAATACGACCTGCACGGCGAAGGCCGCACCAACTTGCGCTACGGTTATATGCAAAGGGCTTGAGCGGGGTTGATCGACCTCCGGTCAAACCAGTCAGCCCTGCCTTTGCGCATCCGCCTGCGCAAACCGCCATCGAAAGTCCCAAGCGTGGGCCAGGCCCGCGATGGCCAGGGCCAGCACCACGGGCCAAGACACTTGGGGCAGGTCGGCCAGGCGCAGGGCCACCATGAGGCACAGGCCAGGGGCCAAGCCCCAGGCCAGGTCGCGCGGGGGCAGGCCGCGCCCGGTGCGCTGGTGGCGCCAGGCCAAAAAAACAAATTCCAGCAGGGTGAAAACAATCACCCCATCGACAAAAGCGGGCGGAAAACTCATAGGGGCTTTCAGCGCCGCCGGGGCATGCGCCAGGGCAACATGGCTTGCACGATGGGCGCGACCAAGCGCGGCACGTTCAGGGTTTCGTGAAAGCTTTGCACCGTCTCTCCAAGCAACTCGCTTTGCAACACGGCGCGTTGGTAAAACGGCGTGTCTTCCAGTTGCTGCTCAATGCGCACGGCTTGTGGGCTGCGCATGCGGCGGGGCAAACCCCAGGCGGTGCGCGGCAGTGCTTGGCGCGGTGGCGCGTCAAAGGGCTCGATGCGCCCTTGCGGGGTGAAGCGCAGGGCCAGCAAGGTGTCGGCCCCGTCTTTGGCTTGCACGTCATACAACACCGCCGTGCTGCCGTCTTTCATCGGGCTGCGCGACCAGTCCCATTCGGTGAAGGGTGTGTCAATCGGTTCGTCGCCTTCGTTCGAATCCAAATACGCGTGTCCGCTCCAGCGCTGCGCCGGGTGTTGCAGCGCCACTTCCACCCGGGCGTGCGGTGCCAGCGGACCCCAGCGGTGGCGGCCTTGCGCATCTAAAGGCGTGCTGAAGTCAAACAGCTGCTGCGGGTGCACGGTGACACGCCCGCGCACACGGTGTGGAATGGGCACGCCGACCTCGTCGATGTCGATGTGCAAGGCCGCGCCGTCCCAATGCAGTTGGCTGGGCCCGATGACAAAGCGCTCGGCACTGCGGGCGTTGTGGCGCTGGCCGCGCTCGGTCATGGTCCAGCGCTTGGCACCGCGGCTGTACAAGGCCACATTCAGGGCGCAATGGTCGTTGGGTTCGGGCTGGCCCCCGTTGCGCCGCGCCCAGGCGTAGTAAGGGGAGAACACGCTGCCGACAAAGGCGATGATGCTCAGGCCCCATTGGCCGTCATCGCTCAGGGCATCGACATACCACCAGAGGTAGGCACCGGGTGGAACCGCTTGGTCAAAGCGCGGTGCGCCATCACGGCCTCGGCCGCCAGTTGGCCCGACAGCGCCGCCATCGGCACCCCCGGCCCCGGGTGGACGCTGCCCCCCGCCAAAAACAGGCCCGGGATGCGGCTGGCCGAGTTGGAGCGTGCAAAGGCCGACATCCAGCCGTGGGTCGCCTGGCCATACAAGGCCCCGCCGGTGGCCGGGAACAGTTGGTGGAATTGCGCTGGCGTGGTGCGCACGTGGTTGTGGGCTTGCAAGCGCACTTGCAGGCCACAGCGCTGGAGCCATTGGAAACTGGCTTGTTCGCATTGGTCGATCGCCTCCGGTGTGATGTTGTCGCTGTCGCCCAGCGCGGGGGCATTGACCAGGCACAGCAAGCGCTCAGGCCCAGTGGGTGTGTCGGCGAGGCCCCGGTCTTGGGCACACACATACACCGTGGGTTGCTGGGGCAGCCGGGCGCGGCCAAAAATGTCGGTGAATTCGCTGGCGTAGTCGGCTTGGAAAAACACATTGTGCCGCTCCAAGGGAAAGCCACCGGTGGGCGCGTGGATCGACCAGGTGATGGCCGACAGCGAGCGCTCTGGTGTGCGGCCTTTGACGGCCTGGGGCAGCGCGCCCCCACCGAGCAAACCGGCGCGCAAAGCCGCCACATCGCCATTGAACACCACCGCTTGCGCGGCGATGGTTTCGCCACTGGCCAATTGCACGCCACTGGCGCGGCCCTGGGTGGTGGTGATGGTTTGCACGCTTTCGCCATAGCGAAACTGCACGCCGCGTTGCGCGCCCAAGCGGGCCAGGCACTGGGCCAGCGCATGCATGCCGCCGTGCACCGACCACACACCGTCCATCTCCACTTGCGCAATCAGCATCAAGGTGGCGGGGGCTTGCCACGGTGACGAGCCGCAATAGGTGGCATAGCGCCCAAACAACTGTTGCAAGCGGGGGTCGCGAAAGTGCCGACCCAGGCTGCGCCACAAACTGGGCATGGCACCCAACCCCATCAGCACGCGCAGGCCCGATGGCCCCAGGGTGCGCGCCATCTGCACCAGGGTGGGTGAGGGTGAGCGGATGAACGGCCCCTCCAAGGTGTCGTGCACCAAACGGGCCTGCTGGCAAAAACGCTCAAAGCGTTGGGCCTCGTCAGGTCCGGCAAATTCGGCCACGGCTTGGATGGATTGCAGCGGGTCGGCATGCAAGTCCAGGCGTGAGCCATCGGCCCAAGCGTGGCGCGCCAGTACCGACAAGGGAGAGATGTTCAGCTCGCGGGCGACGCTGGTACCGGCGGCATCAAAGATGCGGTCAAACACCCAGCGCATGGTGAACACCGTGGGCCCGCTGTCAATGGCCGCGCCATCGACATGGAGTTGGCGCATTTTTCCACCGGGCTGTGGGGCCGACTCCAGCACCGTGACGCGCTCACCCTGCTGGGCCAGCAACAAGGCGCTGACCAAGCCGGCCACGCCCGCACCCACCACCACCACGCCAGATTCAGGCATGGGCGCTTTCAGGCAACGGGTAAGCGGCGGGGTTGCCATAGGCACGCCCCAACCACACGCCTTGCATCTCGAGCACGCGCATGCGCACAAACATCGACTCGGTGAAAAAGTTGTGTCTGTACGCCGCTTGGATGGCTTGTTGGTGCGCGCCTTGGCGGGCGTAGTCGTGCATGCTTTTTTCGTCGCGCCACAGGCTGAAGGTGCACTGGCGCACCAGGGGTGCCTCGCCCAAGCCCATGGCCAACAAACACCCTTGGGTCTGACCCAGGCTGTCTTGGGCGGCAGGGGCATGGCGCCAGAAGGACATGGCGCTCGCGGCGCGGATGCTGGCCCGGGTGAGGGTGGCCAGCACGGGGGCTTGGCGTTGGGGGATCTGCGAAGCCGATGCGTCTGCGGCTTGAACCTCCCAGGCGGGGCTGGCCTCCCACGCCTGCCCGTCCCACAGGCCACGGCTGCTGCCCACCGCCATCAAGCCGGTCCAGTATTCGCGGGCGCGTTCGCGGTAAGCCATCACGTGTGGGCCGACCAAAAAAGCGCGGGCATGGGCATGGGTGTCAAACAGGCAGATCCAACCTTGGTGGCTGGCACTGGGGCGCAGGCCAAAACCGCCGTCATGGCCACTGCCCATCACTTTGGCAAACAACAGGCCGGGGGTGTTTTTCAGGGCCGATGGGCCTTGCACCATGCGCATCCAGCCCCAGGCGCGGTGTTGGCG
>Ga0114960_10002284_pt1 | contig 15048 bp, 12 predicted proteins | sample C_130625_MF_Meta_FD_92637 | JGI IMG/M metagenome (GOLD analysis project Ga0114960, IMG submission 92637) | Freshwater microbial communities from Lake Croche, Canada to study carbon cycling - C_130625_MF_MetaG | ecosystem: Environmental > Aquatic > Freshwater > Lake | place: Lake Croche, Canada... | reverse complement strand
CTCGAGATGGCCAATCGATATGGCGATGCTATTCGGATGAATTCAATTATGCCAGGTTTCTTTTTGACTGAACAAAATAGAACGCTATTGACAGCTCCAGACGGCACACTGACTCAAAGAGGAAATGATATCATTCGTCAGACACCTTTTAAAAGGTTTGGCAATCCGGAAGAATTAATAGGTGCATTGATTTGGTTACTGAGTGACGCTTCAAAATTTGTAACGGGTTCAATCATTACGGTGGATGGTGGCTTTACAATTAATAGTGGGGTGTAAAAAATAACATAACAAAGAGTCAATTTTTTTAAACGCTTTTTAACTTCTTCACTCATCCAAAATAAAATTTCAATTTATTTTAGTTTTATACGAAAGGGAATTGCAGGAAAGCCTTCTTTGTTTTCAAAATTGGTTACCGGATAATTAGTAAATGCATATCTAATCTCTGTAGGATTTTTCACTTTTTCTGAGCTTAACCAAACTTCGCTTTTTTCAATACTTGCTTTTGCTTCATAAAGTATACCCTTTTCATCTGCTATAAAAAAGTGTTTGGGTTCTTTGCCATCATTTGTAGCTAAACCAGTGCCGGTATTGCTGAAACTAATTTTAATAATATTATTTTCAATTTTATAGGATTGGTAATCTGGTCCTTGAAATATTGTATTGGGCTCTTTATATACATTCGCTAAGGCAATTTTTGCAAGCCTATATCCCACGTCTTGTTTATTTCTTGGATGAATATCATTGGGCTCTGCTATATCCATTGTTGAAGCCATTTCTGTGTAGGGAACAATTTTTCTGATATTAGATTGTCCTTCTCTTAATAAAGCGTATTCATATAATTTAATATCATTCTGTGACCAGTTGTAGGGGGCGACTTGAACAAAATAAAAAGGAAGTTGTTGGTCCTTGAAAAGATTTCTCCAGTTGTAAATCATTTTACTGCAAAGTTGAGTATAGAGAGAACTGTCATATCTATTCGATTCACCTTGATACCATAATGATCCAGTAAAATTTAAATTTCGAAGTGGATAAATCATTGCATTATAAAATAAAGTAGGCCGTACTACTTTTTCAAAAGTAACTACAGAGTCTAGCTGTTCTTTCGACAATCTACTGGTATCATAAGGGAATAAATATTTTTTATTTAAGATACTATCGGTGGAAAGAGTTTCTCTACTTGTCCATGCTTGGCAAGAGGATCCGCCAACACTACTCACTACTAAACCAATAGGAATTTTCTTTTTGATAAAAATTTGTCGCGCAAAAAAGTAGGCAACTGCACTAAAATGAGGGGCAGTATTGGGTGAACAAACTTCCCAATTTCCACCACAGTCTTCTTCTGGCAATGCTTTAAAATCAGTTCTAACTTTAAAGAGTCTAATTTCAGGATAGTTAGCGTTTTCAATTTCAATCCTAAAGCTGTTTGCCCCTAAAAGCCATGGCAGCCATGGTCTAATCTCCATCGCCATATTGGATTGTCCACTACAAAGCCAAACATCTCCAATTAAAATATTGTTGAGCTCTTTAATCTCCTTGCCTTGTGCAATTGAAATTTTATTCTTTTTAAATTCTCCTGGAATTGCATTGGGTACTGGAATATCAATACTCCACTTTCCTTCAATGGTAGCCTTTGTTTGAAATGTTTTTAAATTCCAATTAGCTTTTACTATTATTTCAGCACCTGAGATAGCCGTTCCCCAAATATGCAGTGGTTTGCCTTGCTGAATAACCATATTACTTTGTAAGGTATTGGCAATTGAAAAACTAGGAGCATTATCTTTTGCAATTACAAATGAAACTTGCAGAATTAATAGCAAGCAAAGCAGTGGTGATTGATTGAATTTCATGATTTATAAAATTAATGCACAAAGTTAAATTAGAATTAATGGTATTTCAGTTTTATCTATAGTAGTACTTAGTCATTATGACTAGCACTTAATTATGTTTTCGAATAGAAGAATATGGCCTATTTGGATTTGCTATCCAAATGTTTTTTATTGTCTCTTCTTGTCCATAACCAATTGGGCAAGCAGCACTTTTTGTATTGGCTCTGTAGCTTCCCATCGAATTATTGGTACAAGTTATCATTCTAGAAATCGGCATTTGAAGATGCCCGTTAGGATCTGTGTCTTTAATCCATTGATGAGCATACCTAAGCCAATTATTTCTGTATTCTTCAGGCTGAAGAGATAGCCAAGATATTTCATCGTATCCCCAAATAAAAATGGTAGTAGTGTCAGCAACGTTTGGAACCTTTGCTCTACCATAGTTATCGAATTCAACTAGATAAGGAAGGTGATCACATTTCCAACCACTAGGGGAAGTGCAACCCTTACTTTTTCTATAAAGTCCATCTAGATGGTTCAGTTCAAGTTTAGCTTCGTAAGGTTTTTCAGGTATTGCTTTTATTCTAAGTGGAAATGAATTAAAATCTAATAAACTAATATTGTCTTTAATCATTCCACCAGTGGGGACATGAGCATCTAACAGAACGTACTTTCTTCTTGCATGTTTTTTAGCATATCCTCTTATGCGATTGATAATACTAGTCCAAGCGTTGAGGTCATGATCGTTTACTCCGATTAAGCCTACTTGTCCTAGATGAAATGCTTCGCATCCGATATTGATAAAAGAACCGGCGAGATAGTAAAACCAAAGTTGAGTTTCCACATTGGTGATGTCGGGTACACTGCCTCTTCCCCCCCAATGACGCACTAGCTTGCCATTCTTGCTTTCCATCGCTTCAATAGCAAAATTTCTATTCTCAACAGGAAGACCAAAATCCTTAAATACCCAAGAAGGAATGGCGACTTTGTTTACATCTGGACTAATCATTTCAAATAAGCATCCTTGAAAAATAACCTCTGGATCAAATGCATGAATGGTATCAATCAAATTTTTTGCAGTATTCCAAAATTCAGGCTCATTTAATCGACTCTCACCTCCCCAACGATAAATGGAGCGACCGATAAATTTGGCTCCTATATTTTTAATCAAACGGATATCATCCTCGTGGTATGGATAAGTTCTGTTTCCTTCAGGCTTAACTGGAACAAGAAAAAAAGCCATTGTTACTGATCTGTCAAGGTAATTCTGAAGCACATCTTTAGAGATGCCATTTTTATCAAAGTAGTAACCATTTTTTCTAGGCGGTTTTCCTAACATACTGATTGATATCATCAGGGCAAGTAAGGTTACTATTGGTTTGGCATTTTTCATGGCTAGGCAATTGTATTGTATAAAGTGGTTTTTAATTTTATTAAAATTAAGGGTTTTTAATACTTGTCTTCCTTTAATTATTCCTTATCCTAAAAGCTAGAAAAAATGTTTATTGTAGTTAGCTTTATAGAATACATTTTTGAAATTATCATTCACAGAGTATACCGTTGCTATAGTTTGTATATTGAAATGGAGATGAACTATGGCTGAAGGACTTTAAAATTATAAATCTTAACATAATTTAATGGGATAAAAAAGTAAATTACAAACCTAACTCCAATTGCGAATTAAAATTTAACACTAATAAAAATTCTATGAATCAAAAAACACCTTCATTTTTATTAAAAACTATTTTTGCGATATTATTTTTCCTTGTTTCTGGAGGGGTAAAATCGTTGCCTAAAAATGACCCAGCCCTAACTCCAAAAACTTTCATCTCACATTATGAAAATATTTTAGGCACTTCATTTGAAATGAAGGTTACTAGTAAATCGAGTCAAAAAGCTGCTAATGCTGAAAAAATAGCTTTAAATGAAATTAAAAGGCTCTCAAAAATCTTGAGTGCCTACGACCCAAGCAGTGAATTTAGCATTTGGATGAAAACTAAAAATGTTTCTGTAAAAATTTCTAATGAACTTTTTGAAGTATTGCAATTGATGGATGAATGGAAAGCTAAAACCGACGGCGCTTTAGACCCTTCAGCAGAAATCATTTCAAGATTATGGAAATCAGCAGCCGTTCAGCAAAAGCTTCCAACAAATATCGAAATTCAAGCAGCTGTAAATAAAGTAAATCAAACCCATTGGGTGCTTGATCAATTTAGTAAAACCGCCATCCATCTTAGTGATGTACCATTAATGCTGAATAGTTTTGTAAAAAGCTATATTATAAAACATGCCGCAGATGAAGTGCTAAAATATGAAGATATAAAATCAGTAGTTATCAATATTGGAGGCGATATTGTTGTTGCCGGCGATACCAATGAGTCAATAGGGATTGTAGATCCAAGAGCAACTTCTGTAAATGATGAATTATTAAATTCTATTAAGTTAAATAACAAAGCAATTGCTACGAGTGGAAACTATAGAAGAGGAGAATTGATCAATGACAAATGGTATTCTCATATTGTTGATCCAAGAACAGGAATTCCAGTTGATGAAATTATTTCTGCTACTGTTATAGCTGATAATGCAACGGATGCAGGAGCATTAGCCACTGCATTTAATGTTTTGTCAACCCAAGCTAGCATTGAATTAGCTCATAAAATTTTGGGTGCAGAATATTTAATCATCACAAAAGATGGTGACCGTATTGAAAGTAATGGTTGGAAAAATTATGAAACTTCTCTATTCAAAGAGAAAATAAGTTCAACTAAAAATAAACTTGATAAAGCAAATCCATCCTATGAATTGTTAATTGATTTAGAGTTAAGTCAAATTCAAGGAGGAGCAAGAAGGCCATTTGTAGCAATCTGGGTTGAAGACAATAATAAAAATTCTGTTCGTACGGTATCTGTTTGGTACAATAAGCCTCGATGGCTTCATGAATTAAGAGCTTGGAATAAGGCGAATAATAATAAATTTTCACCTGAAGCAGAAAATATGGCTTCCGTAGCTAGTGCTACTCGATCTGCTGGAAAATATACCATAAAGTGGGATGGAAAAGATGATAAAGGGGTAGAGGTAAAAAATGGAATGTACACTGTTTATATTGAAGTAGTGAGAGAGCATGGCACCTATCAATTAATGAGTCACGAAATAAAAGTTGGTCAAGCGCCTTTTAAATTTGACTTGGGGTCCAATGCTGAAGTGTCAGCAGCATCTTTAGAATATAAAAAGAAAGATTAATTATGTCTAAGAAAGTAATTGCAAGAATTTCGAGATGGTTACATATTTATTTATCCATGATAAGCTTTGTGATTGTTTTATTTTTTTCAGCAACAGGATTAACACTAAATCATGCTGATTATTTTCAATCAAAGTCTACTACCAAAGAACTAAAGGGAAATATAAACGCAGCTTGGGTAAATTCGAAAGACACTTCAAAGATTGACAAGCTAGCGACCGTTGAATTTTTTAGAAACAAGTATAATGTCAGAGGTGCTGTGAGTGACTTTAGAATAGAGGAGTCAGAAATCAGCCTTTCATTTAAAGCGCCTGGATATCAAGCGGATGCTTTCATTGATCGTTCTAATGCTTCCTTTCAACTAATGATTACCAGCCAGGGTTTTATGGGTTTTGTGAATGACTTACATAAAGGCAGAGACGCTGGTAAAACTTGGCTTTTGCTAATTGATATTGCGGCTATTTTAATGGTGCTCATCTCTTTGACAGGACTTACGCTCTTGTTATTTATAAAAAAGAAAAGAGTTGCGGGAATAGTGTTGGCTGTTATTGGTATTATTATAATGTATTGGATGTATCTAGTATAATTTGAAAATGAAGCAGTGTTACCTAAATATATTTTTGGGAATTACAGTATATTAGCTTTGATTTGTAGAAGATAAAATAATATAAACATTAACTAAACTTGACAATATGAAAATCAACATCCTTTTAAGTCTTTTGGCTTCTTTAATCCTTACAATTTCTGCTTCTGCAGGTGATGGAAAACCGGCGTTTGCTGGAAACTGGAAATTGGACAGAACCAAGTCTTCTACCACAGGCAGTTCTCTTTTTCTTTCTGCAATTAATATTAAAGTTCAAAATGACAACCTGCTTACAGAAAGAGTATATGAAAATTCTAATGGAGAGAATTATCCATTTAATGAAAATCTTACCTTGGATAATAAGGAGTATAAAATTGTGATTTATGAGATGCCTAGAAAATCTAAAGCGCAATGGTCAGAAAAAGAAAATTCATTAATGATAGAATCAAATACCATTTATAATGGCAATTCGGGAGAGCAAAATATTAATACGATTGAAACTTGGAAATTAAGCCAGGATGGAAATCAGTTGATTTATGACTTTGTTACCAAAACTTCTGAAGGCAGTTTGAAAGGAACCTATTATTTTAATAAATCATAATAGTTGCTTTAGTACTATTTTAGATTCTTGTCCTTGTCTTACAGTAACTAATTTAATATGGCCGTTTCGCTTGCGAAATGGCTATTTTATTATTTATTTTATTATATAAATACTCATGAGTTATATGCAATCGACTAAAAGGTATCTTTTACTATTGTTGTCAATTTACCTAAATGGATTTGTCAACGCGCAAGGAATTAAAAAAAGTAAGCCTGAAAAAAAACTTCCGAATATCATTTACATACTTACGGATGACCTAGGATATGGAGACGTTTCGATTTATAATACTGAGGGAAAAATTAAGACTCCCAATATTGATAAATTAGCAAAACAGGGAATGAGATTTACGGATGCTCATACCACATCAGGCGTTTGTACTCCTTCGAGATATTCCATTTTAACAGGTGTTTATCCTTGGCGAAGCCGACTACCAGTGGGTGTATTGCATGGTTATAGCAGGACATTAATTGAAAAGAATCAGCCAACAGTTGCCACATTATTGAAGTCTCATGCTTATACAACTGGAGTGGTTGGAAAATGGCATCTTGGACTAGATTGGGTTCCAAATGCTAGATCCAAAGATTCTGTAGAGAAGCTAATCAATGACAATAAGTTATATGGAATTTCATCGGGTATGAATCCTGAGCAGATTGATTTTTCTGTCCCTCCTGTCAATGGTCCAAGAACACAAGGCTTTGACTATTCTTATATTTTACCAGCTTCTTTAGATATGCCTCCTTATTGCTATCTTGAAAATGATGTACTAACGGAAATGCCTACTGGCTTTACTCCTGGAAGTAAACTGGAATCGGGTTATACAGGACCTTTCTGGAGAGCTGGATTAATGTCCCCTTCATTTGATTTTAAAGAGGTGCTTCCTCATTTTACTAATAAGGCGATTAGCTTTATCAAAAATCAATCGGCAGCTGCGCACCCATTTTTTCTCTACTTTGCAATGCCTGCACCTCATACTCCTTGGCTTCCTACGGCTGGTTTTATAGGCAGTTCGAATGCGGGTGAATATGGAGATTTTGTTCAGATGGTAGATGATGCGGTGGGTAAATTGTTGCATTCAATTGATAGCCTCGGACTTTCAGAAAATACAATGATTGTTTTTACAAGTGATAATGGACCTTACTGGCGAGATAATTTTGTGAAACAATTTAACCACCATGCTGCGGGTGAATTTAGAGGAATGAAAGGTGATGCATTTGAAGGAGGTCACCGCGTTCCATTGATTGTGCGCTATCCTAAAAAAGTAAAAGCTGGAACGGTTAGTAACGTTACTACTTCTCTGGCTAATTTTATGGCAACCTGTTCAGACCTAGTGGGTGAAAACTCCGATAAATTTAAAACAGGTGACAGTTTCTCAGTGCTTCCAAATTTAGAATCAAATGTCTCTAAGTCTGCAGCGCAACATCCTATTGTTGTTATTTCATCTAAAGGATTATTCGCTATTCGGAAGGGGCCATGGAAGCTCGTTACAGGATTAGGCTCTGGAGGTTTTACCGACCCTTCGGAGGTAAAACCTAAGCCAGGTGAAGCGATTGGACAACTTTACAACTTGGCGGAAGATATTCATGAGGATAATAATCTATATCAAAAATATCCTGATAAGGTAAAAGAACTTTCAGCATTATTGGCAAACATCAAGAGTCAAAAATAAAAATAGTATGTAATTATAAGGAGAGCTTGTAATTATAGTAGATACTTAGTTATTTACATTATTTAAGAATATAAATTTGTAAAACAGACCGAATTCTAATTCAATCAGTTAGAGGAATAATTAATTTTTATATATAATAAATAGTTTGACTAAGAATAAAGTAAATTTTTAAAAAATGAATTCTATGAAAATCAATGTGGGGTTATTAATTATTGGAATTTTTTTTATTGCAGGATGCAATCAAAAAATAAAAAACTCTATCACCTCTTTTGGTGCAATAGCAGATGGCAAAACTAATAATGCGGTTGCCATACAACGTCTAATTGATAAAGTTTCTGCCGCAGGCGGGGGCCAGGTTATTATTCCTCCTGGAAATTTTGTAACGGGAACAATTTTCTTAAAATCTGGAGTAGACCTGCATCTTGCTGCAGGCGCTTGTTTGATGGGCCCTACGGATAGAAATGATTATACAGATGAACGTGCGGGATTAATTGAAGCAAAAAATCAAAAAAATATTTCTATCAGCGGACCAGGTGTTATTGATGGAAGGGCTCATGAGTTGATGCTAGATATTTTCAAAAAACTTAGAAGTGGTGAAATGGTACAAGATACTTTGTGGCGCGTGAAACGTCCAGAGGGTGGCAGAACGGTAATACTTTCAATTGACACTTGCACCAATATTACTATCACTGGAATTACGCTAAAAAATTCATCTGGCTGGGTTCAAAATTTTACCGAGTGTACTAATTTAACGATTGATGGAATAACCGTTCAAAGCACCGCTTATTGGAATAATGATGGCATTGATATAACCGACTGCAAAAAGGTAAGGATTACAAATTGTAATATCAACTCTGCAGATGATGGTATATGTTTAAAGTCGGGAAATCCAAATTCCAATTGTGAAGATGTATACATTGATAGTTGTATAATTCGCTCAAGTGCTAGTGCATTTAAAATGGGCACCGCATCTTCTGGTGGTTTCAAAAATATTAAAGTAAGAAATCTAGAGATTTATGATACCTACCGTTCAGCTATTGCCATCGAATCGGTAGATGGAGGGGTAGTTGAAAATGTGGACATACAAAATATAATTGCGAAGAATACAGGGAATGCAATTTTTATCAAAAGAGGAAAACGTAATAAAACAGGAAAGGTGGGAACGCTGAAAGGAATTTATATAGCCAATGTAAAAGTAGAAACACCGCTTTACAAACCTGATCAAGGGTATCCTATAGAAGGTCCTCCAGATCATCTTAGGCCTGGAATAGATAAAATGCCTAAACGCCCAGGACATTTTCATATTTATGGACATCCTTTTTTGCCTTACAATTTGATTCCTTCTTCTATCGTTGGCTTGCCAGGATATCCTGTAGAAGATGTTACTATCGAGAATGTTGAAATTAGTTATGGAGGCAGATCGAGTAAAGAGATTGCCTATATTCCACTCAACGCAATCACTAGCATTCCAGAGTTTGAAACGAATTATCCAGAATTCTCTATGTTTGGAGAATTACCTTCTTGGGGTTTTTATGTACGACATGCAGAAGGAATAAAAATGAAAAATGTAAAAGTATTTTATGTGGAAGACGACTTTCGTCCAGCCTTAGTTTTTGATGATGTGAAAGGAATAGCCTTAGAAAATTTTACTGTTCCTAAAGCTGTTGAATTGCCTGTGGCCCTTTTTAATAATACCACTGGTATTGCTTTGAAAGATTTAAAGTTTCCTGTAAGCGAAGAAAAAGCAGTGATGAAAACTAATTACAAGTAAAACTGTTTGATTGATTTTATTTTTGCAGCTATAGTATTTTTGAATTGTATAAGTTCAATCAATAAAATAATCTTTCTTTAAAAAATAAAAAAAGTAGCCTTTAATATGAACAGACGAACACAACTATTTCTGGCAGCAGCCTTATGCCTATCATCATTCATAACTTGGGCGCAAAAGATTCCGTCTCTGCAAGCAAAAATTAATATTACTCCTGAAATGCAACAGTCATTTCAAAAAGGAGGCAGACTATTGCTTCATCTAACTAAACAGCGGGAAAAAGACCCTCGCAGTAAATCCGAAATCACCATTGGAGTAACTCCTTTAGATTGGAATCCAACTCAGTCTTTTTTGTTGGATACTAAAAATAAAAATGTGCTGAGTAATGAATTAGACGAGTTGTCAGGACACCTTTCAGAAAAATATTATTGCCAACTTGTGTATAAGCAGAATAAAAATGATGGCAATGAAAATGTAGAAGGCAATTTATATAGTCAGGTGGATTCATTTAATCTATCGAAAGAAATAAAATTAAACTTTACGTTGAAAGCGATAATTCCTGCTGCTACAATTATTGAAAATAAATTTGCAAAATCAGTGGTAATTCAAAGTAAGCTACTGACTGAATTTTCAGGTCGACCAAGATTCTTAAAAGCGGCTATTTTGCTGCCTGCTAGTTATTATGATAATCCGGGACAAACCTATCCTATATGTTATCGTGCACCAGGATTGAATGGAAGATATACTGCTATTAATTCACACTTGAAGGACAAAACCTTTACAGATTGGTGGTTTTCAAAATCTGCGCCTCAAGTTATTTATGTGTATCTAGATTCTCAGGGACCTTATGGTGATACTTATCAAGTAGATTCAGAAAACAATGGTCCTTGCGGAAAGGCTTTGACAGAAGAGTTGATTCCTGCAATTGAAAACTTGGTAAAATATAATCCAGCATCTAAAAAACGGTACCTAACTGGAATGTCTACAGGCGGCTGGGTAGCATTTGGATTGCAGGTGCTTTATCCAGATTTTTTTGATGGCACTTGGTCGTATAGTCCCGACCCAGTTGATTTTGGACACTATGGACTGATAGATATTTATCAGGACTCTACCATATTTTATAATCGTTTTGGTTATTTACAACCAGGCAGAAGGAGTATTTATGGAGAACCAACTTTTTCAATGTTAGATTGGATTAAAGGAGAAAATGTAAATAGTTGGACGAATGATTATCGGGTTTCAGGTGGACAGTTTGGCGCCTACAATGCAGTGTTTGGTCCAAAGGGAAAAGACGGGCTTCCCTCTTTAATGTTTGATCCTGTAACAGGAAAAATAGATCACAGGATTGCAAAACAATGGGAGAAGTATGACTTAAAAAAGATACTTGAAAAAAACTGGTCTGTCTTGGGACCAAAACTTCAGGGTAAGATATGGATATGGACGGGGGATATGGATGGACTTTACTCCAATGTAGCAACAAGGTTTTTAAAAATGTTTCTAGATAAGACGGAGAATCCAAAATCAGATGCTAAGATATCCTTTACTGCTATGGCAGGTCATTGTCAGGAGTGGAGTGATACGGCAGTATTAATGATGGTTGCTGAAAAAGCTGCTTCGGGTAAAAAGTAAATTGTTGATGTGTAGGTTTTTATTTATTTAAAATTTCAATACAAAAAACTTTAGATTGATTTTAGAAGATAATTTTTAACATTTAAAAATTCTATCATGAGATTTTTTTTAATCTTAATTTTCGCTAGTTTATTTGTGACATCATTTAACGTTCATTTGCAAGGACAAAGTACAAATAATATAATGGGAGCATGGGGTAAAGAAGAAAATAATGTAAAGACCCTAGTAATTTTTACTGATAATATTATCAGCGTTGCTAGTTATAGCTTAGTAGATAAAAAGTTTAATTTCAGTTGGGGAGGCACTTATAGTTTTAAAAATAAAAATTTGCAGTTATCATATGAGTGGAATTCGCAAGACAGCTTATTGGTAAATACTACTGCAGATCTTTCTTTTGTACTTAAAAAAAATGGACACCTGTCTTTAGGCAAACTATTAAGTGATTTAAAAAGATTGGATGAAGGCGTATCGGGAGATTTGTTTGGTGCATGGATAATTAGTGGTAATTATTCAAATGATGTGGTGTCTAGAAGAGCCAATCCATTTCTTCCGAGACGAACCATGAAAATTATTTCAGGAAAACATTTTCAGTGGGTAAGTTATAATGTGGTGACAAGAAAATTTTTTGATGCTGGCGGAGGCACACAATCTTCTGTAAATGGAAAGTATATTGAAAATATCGAGTACTTTACTAAAACAGCACAGAGCGTTGGTAAGTCGGTGGAGTTTTCCTATTCAGTACTAGAAGGTGATTGGAGACACAAAGGACAAAAATCAACAGGGGGCCCTTTAGATGAGTGTTGGACAAAACGCGCATTGATTGAAGAAAAATTTGCTAAAAAATAAATCCAAATAATATTTTATTTGACAGTTGGATTATTTTAGAAATTGTCTAAACGTTAAATTTATTCTAGGCTGGGTGATTTTTTTAGATTTTGGCAATGCATGTAACCAGTGTCTTTGAATGGTTCCCTTCATCTCAAGTAAAGAGCTATTTTCAAGTTGAATAGAAACTGTTTCTTTGGATGCTTTGTTTTTGAATGAAAATTTTCTTTCAATACCTATGCTAACTGAGGCGATGGAACTATTGGGAATGATTTCCTTCTCATCATCACTATGCCAACCCATTCCTTCATTTCCATCATGGTACAAGTTTAATAAACAGCCATTGTAGTTTACTTTTGTATAGTTTTCTATTATGCTTTTTATTTTCAATAAAGGGGCTGTCCAAACCAGTCCTTTTTTAGTTTTATTTGAATAAGTATAGTCTACTCCATCATCTGCATAAAAAGCAACTTTTCTTTTACTAATTATTTCCTTACCAAACATAATAATCTCCTCATTTTTCCACTCGATGTTTTTTAATAAATCATCATAAAAAATGCTACTCTGTTCAAGGCTAAATATTGGGCCATAGTAGATGGCCTCCCCTTCAAAGTTTATAATTTGTAATTCTTGTTGAAACATTTAGATTTATCATCGCTCGAATCTAAAAAAATAAAATGATAGTTACTCAAGGTAATTATTCTCAAGTATTTGGAAATAGAAATCAGCAAAAATTAATACTTCTTTAGATGAAGTCAAATGTAAACGAAAAAAAACGGTCGCTTCTTATTTTTCTATAATAAAAGAATCCACCGTTTCGCCCTTGGTATTAATTTGTTTGAATTGAAATTTATTCTTTTCCATTTCAATAAAACTGATGGTGTTATCGGTAGAGATAAATTTATCAGTGAAAGGTTGCCAGGTAGCAGGTAAATTGGTTTGTTCTATATTGTACAAACCTTGTCCCCCAGCACCTGTAACAATGTAAATTACACCCTTCGGTTTCTTATTTGTTTTCCCATCAAAACTCTTATCTAAAGTCCATACTCCACCAAGTTTACCATATCTTTTAATATTGCTTGACTGATTAACTGTATCTGGAATAAAGGTTAAAGGAAAAGATCTTTGGTAATTGTGTACATGTCCATTAAATACAACATCTACTTTACCTGCTTCAAATATGGGTGATAAAAGTCTCATGTGTTGTTCTTCAAAATGTGCTTTGGATGAGTTGAATCCTGGTTGATGAAACATTACAAAGCGCCACTTTGCTTTTGCTGATTTTTTTAAATCCTGTATAATCCAATTTTGTAATTCTTTATTTGACCAATTAACATAGTGGTCTGCATCGATTACTGTCCAATGGGCATTGCCATAATCGTATGAAAAATTTGTCATTTTTGGATAGGCATTTTTTGCAGCCTCGTAAAATGCATTCCTATTGCTTTCGCTACCTTTTAGTATTGGTAAAAGTTCACTGCCTTCTTTGTCATACGGACCATTTAGAGGTTGTTCCCAAAAATAATAATAGGCCAAAGCTTCAGGAGTTTTGTCCATGTCTCTATCATTGGCATCATGGTTACCCACAGATGCCATAAATGGAATGGTTCTTAATAGCGGCGCACCAGTTGAGTCATTGTTATCAGCATTATAAATTGGCCAATACTTTGTAGCATATTCATTTACTAATCCGTGGCCGTAAACAATATCTCCAGGAACAGCAACAAAGTCTGGGTTTAAATCATACATTATATTGGCTAATTTCTTTTGATTTTTTGTTAGTGCGCCAATATCTCCTGCGACAACAAATTTATAATTTTGACTTTTAGATTTAGGGGCATGTGCAAAAGATTCAAATACAGTTACTTTATTTTTAAGCACTCTGTAGCTGACGTCTTTTCCATTTGGTAAATTTTGAAGGGTTGCATGGTAGACTACAAAAGGTGAGTAATTTTTTAAAAACACCCTATTGAAATAAATTTTTGAAGTTTTTTCCCAACGATTATTCAATTTCAATTCTACCCTCCATTCACTGGTTGTATCAGCTGTGTGCCATAATAGAGACAATTTATTTGGACTACCCTCATATCCTATTTGTAAATAGGGTTTGGTTATAAATACCGATTGCGAGAATATGTTTTTCGAATAAAGTAAACTCAGACAAAATAATAGAATTGAAAGACGTTTCATATTTTAAGTTATTTAGATAAAAGTAGGATTATTTTTTGCAATAACTTTTCGCTCATACTTACCATAACAATTACATAATCCCTTTTATTAAAAAAATCACAAGAGAAATTTTAAAATCCTAGTGAAGATCAATGAGAGTTGGCAATGCATATAATAAATTTAAAATGTATACTGTTGTTTTGTTGGATAGAATTGAGGTTTGAAGCGCCTAATAATTTTATCTATTTTTTAATAATTCTCAAAAAAAGTATTTAATTTTTGCCAAATTCATTAACTTGTTGTCAATAGTGGAGCTCAGAAACCACTTTAAAAAACGGGGCGAAAGCAAAGCCATATCCACAAAACCAACAAAAACTAAAATGTCACAACCAATTCCACAATTCAAAAATGAGCCAGTTCTTGTATTGATACTTGGCCTCATCACCTGCGGTTTGTATTTAATTTATTGGAATATCAAAGCTGCCCAAGTTTTAAATGCAGCAGCTGAGAAAGAAATTATTTCACAACCTATCGCAATATTTGCGGGTTGTTGTATGCCGGTCAATTTATATTTTTATTACTTAGCAGGCAAAGAAGGTTTGCCAAAAGTGTATGAGAAAACTGGAGAACTTGGAAAAGACCAGTCAACGCTTTTAATTATTCTAGGATTTCTTTTTCCGATGGTTGCAGCTATGATTGTACAAGGTGATATCAACAAATTATATAACTAACCCAAAGCGGTT
>Ga0114960_10002282_pt1 | contig 15065 bp, 14 predicted proteins | sample C_130625_MF_Meta_FD_92637 | JGI IMG/M metagenome (GOLD analysis project Ga0114960, IMG submission 92637) | Freshwater microbial communities from Lake Croche, Canada to study carbon cycling - C_130625_MF_MetaG | ecosystem: Environmental > Aquatic > Freshwater > Lake | place: Lake Croche, Canada... | reverse complement strand
TGCAATGTAGAGCACCTTTACGATACCGATATCCATTAGATTTACGTGAGTTTTACCACATCCACCCGGCCCCACGTGCAGTTCCGTCATGTGATGCTCTCTGGCTGGAGCAAATTCGCACACATAGGGGACATTGTTGGCCAGAAAGTCTTCGGATGGCTTCTGAATGGGTGACCGGGAATCTATCGTTCGAAACGTTGGCAGCAGCTTGTAGTCATGTTTGAGAAACTTGATTCCATCGACGCGAACTTCGGCAATGCTCGCCAAGTCAAGTTCAAGCAATTGGTCGATGAGATTGAGTTGCTGGTAGGCATACACGGCGCCGGAGATGTGCAGCATGTGGAATCGATGCTTGGGAATCATAAATTTGGCAACGCCAGTAACCGTATCGTAGTGGCAATCTTGTGTCTCGCGAACGTGTGCTGCAAACTCTTCTGTGCATTTCATGTACAGGTCGTCTGTCGTCGTGGTTCGTGCCCAGATGCCAACTGCACGCGAATAACGCGCAACACCTTCATCTTTGACAAGCATTTCTGGGCCAAACTCGAAATCAACCGATGCACCCCAGCAGCCGCCAACGATGGTGAGTCCGACGCCGTTATCGGCAAGCATTCGCAAGAGAGCTGAAAAGTATACGCATCCATCTCGAAACATGCCAAATTTGGCATTGAACTCCCGTAGTTGAGAGTTCGACCAATCGAATTTGGATACCGTATAGTAGCCAATCGCTTGAATTTTATCCGTTGCTCGGAAATCGGTAATTTTTGGGAAGCCCTCGTAGTATTTGGTTTCTTTAAATTTTGTGTAGGATTTGTGCTGGTCGATGTAGGCGTCATATTTATCAGAAAACTTGATGGAACACGTTTGATGCACGCCAGCTTCAATGTACTTGGAGACCGGAAGCTCATAGGATAATTTGCAGCCAGCTAGCTGCGTCTCGCACTCCTTCAGGGCCTCTTGGTAGGTTGTGTTGCGGCCATAGATGCCACCCGACCACATCACCTGGCAAAGCATGCCCTCGGCTTTTTTGTAGAGACACATCTCTCCTCGTTCCTCTAGTGTCTCTTGAATGGCGCGCAACTCATACGGTTCTACGAGCTCGATTTTGTGACCCTTGGCAACCTCGAGATGGTTTGACCGCGCATTCCAGTATTCGATGGCAAAATTTGGACGCACTTGAACGTAGGACGTTTTGATACCTGTCAATGGATTCAAGATATAAATACTGATGTTTAGGGTTTCTGCTACCTCGGCCATTTTATCATCAGGTACACCGCGCGCATACATCTCGCGAAATTTCTTGATTTTTTTAGGCAACGATGCATAGTGCTTGTTGCTTGGAAATTCTTGAATCATGGATAGGGCACGCGTTTCAATGGCGTCGAATACACAGTGATTGCCGCCATCCAAATAATCTTGACGCATTTTCTTATGGGGTATGTACTTGGATGCAGAAATGGTAGTCGTAACGTCCTTGGGAAGCCAAAATCCTTGCGATTCACTCTTATAGCGCATCGCCCATTTGTAGGCAAATTCAAATGCTCCTGGTTTGCTAGACACTGGAACTTGAACCCAGTATGGAACGAGCTCTCCAACCATCGCACCATAATCGAGCGATTTTACTGGGATATATGTTTTGCCAGTGAATAGTAGCGTTTTAAGTGGATTTGCTCGTAGAATATCATTGAATTCCTTTTCGGACATGTCGTACCACTTGATGCTGGTTCCCTCTGGAATACGTAGAGGCTGAGCTTCCTTTTCGCGTTGAGCGATACGCTTTTCACGGCGTCGAACCGTTGCGCGTTCGCGGCGCGCTTGAGTTGTAACCTCGCGGTCGGCAAGGATTTGGTCATTGATTTTGGTGCCAAAGTGAATTAGCGCGCGTTTGATGGCTCGCTCGGGAAAGCGACGCGCTGGTTCCATTCCATCCTCCACGGCAAGAGGGACAAGGTCTGCGTAGCGGCGCACGCCAATGCTTTTGAGAATTTTGGACTTGGACGCCGAAGACATGGTTTCGAGATTCAATAGGCGGGGCATTTGATATCTTATATAGACAATAATTTCTTAAGCTCTTTCCTTAAAGATAATTCAACGGTTCCTAAAGGAACACTTGAATCGATTTTATTCGACTTGGATTTCAACATTTTGGAGCTTGGCGAGTTTTTTAGCCTGATACCGGTCACGCATATACTGAGTATGCTTTTCCTTGAATTCGGGGTCAGTGTGGTATCTGTTATTAAAATATTTTCGCTTGGCTTCATTTTGAAGAAGATGGATTCTTTCGCCTTGGGGAGTCCCCTGGATTTTAGTCATGTAAGCCTTCATGCACGCCTTTTGAGCATCAGTCGCTGGTGCCATTTATTTGTAGACTAGATAATTCCTTAAGCTATTTCTCGATTATTTTATTTCCTTAAGCCCTTTTTAAACATATCAATTGAGCTGCAATGGCATACCCCCAAAGAACGCCTAAAACAGCCCACCACATTATGTATACTTTCTCGCTAAAGTTTCGAGCGTCTAAGTCGCGCAATTGTCGGGGATAGTTCTCCTCGGAGCAATCGAAGTTGCGCCGCCGCCTTAGCCTTTGTGCTCCCGGATGAGTGCACGCGCCCCGTTACGGCATTCTTAACGGAATACAAATCTTTACCACGAACTTTGCGCATCACGTAGGGCATGACATAAGCTCAGATATAATCGCAGATTTCTAAACCCCCATTAATCAACCGGAATGGTCGACCACATCCATAGATTTTGCCAACTAAAGCGTCGCAAAGTTCCTTGGGCATGTGTGGGTCGATTTGTTGGAACGTATCTTTGTAAACGCCGCACCTAAAAATGGAACAATTCCGCTCGACAATCTCCACCGGAAGACCGCAGTGTGGGCATGGCAAGAACAGATGCTCCATGGATAAAACGTGAGCTAATAACCGGCAGGCATGAGCGCACCACCGAGCTTGTATTTCATACCAAACCCGAGAGCCGAGGCGGGACTTTTCAGAAGTTCGCCTGCTGTGTCGGCTACCTGGCGCGCTGAAAACGGCTCGTCGATTAAGAGACGCCCACCCTTCTTAGGTTTGTTTTTACCGACCGGTGCCTTGCGCGCTTTTCGCATGCCAAAACCAAGCGTTCCTAACGGATTTTTAGCGAAATCGCCAACCGTGCCGACGGCCTGGCGCGCTGAAAACGGCTCGTCTATAAGAAGCCGCCCACCAATTCCCTTACCACCACCGTGCCCGTGCCCAAACATCTGTCTCATTAGGCCCTGCACTTTCTCGTATTGGGGGTGCTTTTGCAGTGTTCCCTCGACAGCTTCACGAACCATTTTTTCTGCCTCTACTGGTTGACCTTGAGCGAGTGCATGAGCAATCTGTTTCGATTGATGAATTTTTTCAGCCGGGATACCATGCTCGAGCGCCTTCTTTTGCGCGTGTTCTAGCCCCTTAGTGAGCAGCTGTTTGCCAGCCTCCTTTCCAACCGAAATGAGCGCCTTTTTGGCGTGAGGGGCAAGTGCCTTGACCACATCCATCAAACCCATTCCACTCCTTTTACAATGCGCATTGAGGCGACCGCCGTACAAAAAGGCAAGCGGGTCTTTCTCCGGCCCTTTCATCCAATCGGGTGTGTCGCGCATAGCGCCCTGTATAAACTTTCCGGAGGCATCGCCAAAATCCGCCATGCCAGCGCCGCGCTTACGGGCTTTCGCCTTCGGTTTGGTGTATTCGTCTGTAAGATAAGAGGACATGGCGGCAAGTTGGGGCATACCTGCCATCGTAAGAGCTTCGGGTGCGACACTCAACATGGCCTTGCCGGCGTCGGTAAGTGCAGGAAGCGCTTTAAGAGAAAAGCTTTCCAAGTCGTCCAAGAATCCTTTACCCATTTGCATTTGGTATGGGTCAAACGTAAGATTGTACCCCTTTCCCTTTAGTTTAGTCGAATGGTGCTTTTTATGCTGTACCTTTGAAAGATGCAATTTTAGACCTGAGCCGTGCTTAACACGAACGGCTTGACCTTTCATGAGTTTCCTTAAGGACGCTTGGGAAAGTGGAGCAAACTCGGCGGGAGAGTACATGACAACCAGCTGAGATAATAAAAATCGCTATTTTTTGAATTGTTTTAGAAAGTCGGAAGCAGCATTTTGCGTTATTTCGCCTAGATGGTGAAGTTTGAACACGATATCGCGTAATTCTGATAGTAACGATTTGTTAGTATTGCCAGCCTCCATTTCGCCTAGAATAAGCGTCATGCGATTTTTAAGCGTTTCGACGGTTTTGTTCGCCGTATGCTCGACACGTTTGTGTAGACCAGCGACATGCAAGAGCGCATCATAGATTTGGCTTTCCGACCCCAATTTGTTTAGCTCTTTTGTGGATGGTTGAACTCCCTTGCAAAGCTCCATCACGATTTTTACAAAGTCATCCCCTACTGGAGCGTTTTTAAGGCCGGATATCTTGAAACCCTTTTGCTTCACGGAGAGCACATTTTTGTAGAACAGCTTATTCAAATCAACTTCTACTTTACCCAGCTTGCACGATTTGGGTAGAGTTTCATGTGGCACTCCCTCACCATACTCGTCTGACGTTTTAACATTGAGTTTTTCGTTGAGCGTGTCGTATAACCGTCTATCTTTCGCCTTGACCGTTTCCAACAGTTCCACGTAAAATGCGATTAGAATTTCTTTGTCCGCCGCCCCAATTACTTTCTCACGACCGCCAAATTGAAACATTAGCCCACCGCGTGGGCCAACGAGAAGTGTAGCAACTTCGCCGCGTACCACCGCTTGGACTGGGTCTTCGCGCAACCCAATAATTTCCTGTATCGCTGCAATCAAAGCGGGCTTTGTAAACCGCTTCCCCTTTGCCAGAGCCTTATATTTCCCAGCGAATCCACCCACGCCACCTAGAGAGCTCACGAAGGCCTCTTCCTCCTCGGCCTTACGAGCCACTTCCTCTGGGTTAAGAATCATTTGCTTTAGAAATTTGACGAGGTCGGCGTCTTTCAGCTGCACCTTTCCGTAGGTCTTTTCGTAACGGGATTTGATGAGTGCAAACACCTTATTCACGTCAGCAATACTGGAATCATCTTCTTGAAACATGGTGTTGTAAGCGTACTCGATAGTGGCTGTGTCCCGAATAATTTCCTTCAAATTTTCCTTGAAACGCCGTGCCTCGTTCAAATTGAATCTGTCCAAAAGGAGATTGGGGTCTTCAATGGGCGCCGTTAGTTCACGGATACGAGCTACATATTGCTCGTCTGTCTCACCCTGTTCCTGCTGGATGTTGAAATTACGATTCATGGTTTTTAGATTTTCTTCGTAAGCACGCAACGCCGCTTTATTTCGAGCTGACCGCTCTTTATTTTCCGCCAAGATGGTGGGGATGGCTTCTCGCATCCGCTCTATTTCGTCGCGCCTGTCATCAATCTCAATTTTTGTCCTATCCAAAAATGCAATGATACCCTCTCTTCTCGCCTCCAAATCTTCCTTTGCTTGTAAATAGGTCTCCTCAAGGTCGCGTAATTTTGCGTCTCTCTCCTCACGCCCTATATTGGCGGCAAACTTTATAACGTCGAAAGGCGAGTTCAATAGATTCGTTGTGGCAAGCGATTCTGCGTTTACGCTACGGTTGTAGTCATCGTCCAATTCGACCAATTGTTTATTGACAAGAGCCAGCTCTTTATGCGCTGCTTTTATGTCATCCACACGGCGCGCTATTTCTTCCTCATCACCGGCCATCTGCGTGAGTCCTTGATTGATATCAATGAGTACATCGTCAAAACCAAACTCCGGCTCGGGGATGGTCGCTGGATGCATCCGGTATATCTGCCCATCAATCTCGATGGGTTTGCTCTCCTCAAGCTGAAACTCTGCCAGCTCCTTGGCCGTAACATGGCTCTTGATTTTCTTGGGGGCATACGACATGGCGGGTATGCTCTGGTTAATAATCGAATTGACCCGGATTTTGCTTGCTAGATGTCCGGCGTTTTCGTCGTCCGGAGGCGTGTTTCTGACTTCATTAAAAGCCAAAGGGGCCGGTGCGGAGTTGAGTTGGTCAAGTCTCTGGCGAGTTTTGAGGCGTTCCATACTACGGTAAAAGATTTTAATTTCAGGTATTGCGAGATAATTTGCCGCCCCCCTTCCAGGCTTAAGGAATCCGCCAGCTTTTTTTTCTCACTAGGATTTTACAATGAGCGTGTTCGAAACCGACAACTACAAGATGGCCAAGTCCGACGAGCCACAGTCCACGAGCCAGTACACTCCATTTGAGGACTCGCAGTTTAATTTTATTAACGACATCAACTCTGGGGTCTACAGCTCAAATCCCACTCTTATTCAATTTGACTTAACATCAATAATGTCCCACAGTGCCTTTACCAGCGTCGAAGACCTTTTTGTCGTTGTGCCCCTTGTCATGGTTGGTCAATTTGTGACAGCGGCGGGCTTGGGTATAGCGCCTACTGGGGCGGCTTCCACGGCGGGGGCAGCAACCGGCGGTGCTGGAACGTTTGACTCGACGTTTACGGCTGGCGCTTCTTTAGGGTACGCCGCCTCTCTCTTGTCGCTTAAGGGCTCCTACCAATCGCTCGTGCATCAATGCGAGCTATCCGTTGGCGGACGCGTGGTCAGCGATTTGCAGCCGTTTACCAATATTTACAGCGGGTTCCGCTTAGCTTCCCAGATGGGTGCTGGAAGTGATTTGCGCGCGAGTGCACCATCGCTTGGCATGGCTGACGTAGGGCTTGATAATCAGAGCAGCGTCATCTTTAGTAGCCGGATGAATCCTCCCACTGCGGATACGACGGCTACGAGCGGATGTGGGCTCACGAACAACCGCCCCTTTGCCGGGTCAGTTATAGGGACGGTTCCGGGGACACAGGTACAGAGTATTCTAGGAAATCAGAACCAGTTCACCGCAAATGACGCTATCGGCCGCCGTCTTTCCCGCTACGTGGATGCGACCTCAACGGGTGGCGTGAGCGGTGTGTATGGCACATCTGGTGCTCAAGGCAGTGGGACGATTACCATCATGTCGGCATCTCAGCTAGCGACCGAATGCAAGCCCAACGTTCAGCTCGTTACCGGCGCCGCAGCTTCCACAGCCGGCAGTAATTATGTAGTGTATTACGACTCGGCCATTCTCCCGCTCAAGTACCTCATGGACGTGTGTGACAAGCTCCCCATGATGAAGCGAACGGACATGCTCCTCCGTCTATATCTCAATACAGGCAGCCTCATCGTTCCGGTGAAGCAGGGCACGACCGACGCAATCGCGACCCAATACTTTGCCCCTCAAAGTTCAACTTTTATGAACACGTGTCCCTTTAGTGTTAATTATTTGGGCGCTGGTGTTCCGGCAGGAACCATCGGCATTGCTGCTGGCCTTTTCGTAGCGCGGGCGTCAACCACCGCTCTTTCGATTACGGCTGTGACTGGCGCGGGAGGTGTCACAGCCACGACGGCTGTCATCAATCTTGCTACCTCCGGGGCAGCACACCCTCTTACAGCATGCCGATGCTATTTCAATCAGATTGCGCTCACGCCTGAAAAGGAAGAGGCATATCTTCTTGCGAACACTGCAAAGCAAGTCGTATACGAGCGATTTATTTACAATCAATACAACGCGATAACTACCGGCTCCAATTACAGTCAGCTTATTGCCAGCGGCGTGAAAAATCCCCTTGCAGCCATCATCATTCCCTTTATTAGCACCTCGAATACGGGTCTATCGGGTACTGGCACTCTCAATTTCCCAGCACAGTACTCGAGCCCATTCGACACGTGCGGCGGCATTTCATTTGCCCCCATTTCGCTTACCAATTTGCAGGTGGCTGTAGGCATGAAGAATCAGCTCCAGAACTCGCTATATTACACGTTTGAAAACTACCTCGAACAGGTGTGCCAGTATGAGAGCGTCTCTGGTAACAAAATGGATTTGCTCAACTCCGGCATCATCTCACAGGTATGGTGGGAGCAGAATCGCTGCTACTTCGTCAATCTGTCTCGCGGCTCTCCCGCCGACCGCGCGACGCCTCGTAATATTCTCGTCAGTTTCACCAATAATACCAACGTAACCATTGACGCGATGGTCTTCATCGTGTATGCCGACAAAATTGTGGTCAACGTCCGGACTGGTCTTGTGAGCCAGGGTTAGGAGCCCCCGCTACTCTCGCAATGTTTTTTTATACGTACCCTGTAATGAGTACTTATAAATGTCGGCACCTCAAAGGTGGAAAACTACCAGTAAAGGAGATTGAGGATTTTTTGAATCAAAGCTATGGCCCCCCAAGCGACGTGGGTCAGTTTAAATTGGTCGACCAGACAGAAACAACACGAACGTATTGGAACGGGACTCAATGTGTTTTTGTGATTCGTGGTACAAATCCAACTGTGGTAGACTGGTACAACAATCTCTCGTATCTGAGTGGTGCCTACAAAGGCACGCCGCGATTCAAGGAAGCATTGGCAGCATACAATAAGGCCGTTGTCGATTACGGTGAAGCAACTATCTCGGTTTTGGGGCACAGCCAAGGTGGTGGTTCGGCATCCTTCTTTCCAAATGCGCATGAAATCATCACGTTGAACCGTGCCTACAAGGGTGAATCGATTCCACCCAACGAGTACGATATCCATGCAACATTAGACCCCGTTTCGGTGTTACTCAACGCAAGGAAACCACCCAATGACATACCCATCAAATCAAAGAGTTTTAATCCACTGACCAACCATTCCATCGACATTTTAAAATTATTAGACCCCGAGAGAATGGTCGGCGGCGGCCGCGACAATGGGCTCACGGATTTGGAGCTGGAAGCCTTGTGCAGACACTTTAAAATACCGCTAGTTGGTGTGTATGAAAAATCGGAACTCACGTCGCTACCGTATGGCAATTTTCTCATTAATTTGAATGGTCAATCGCATTGGGTTGCGATGTGTATCGGAAAGAATAATTTTTACTACGATTCGTATGGCTTCCCGGCGCCCGAAAACCTTCAGAATTTAATGGGAAACTACACGTGGAGCGACACGCAAATTCAAGACATTAATTCAACTGCCTGTGGCTACTTTTGCGTGGCATTTCTAAAGCATATGCAACCACCCAACAAGCAAATGTATGACGCGTTTTGTGACCTCTTTTCAAGTCCCAAGAGAAATGACAAGATTCTATTTACTCTGCTAGCCTAGCGGGGTGGAGCCCCCGCGCGACTCACACTCTAGCACGACTAATTTTGCGAGCTTTTTTAAAAAGCTCTAAACAGCTGCGTAAAGTTGGTTCGGTAGCGATATTTTTTGTCAGGGTTTTTCAAATCGAGCATAAAAAACTGCATTGGCTTTGCCGTGGCTAGCATGTACATTTCCATGAAGAGTTGCTTTGGTATCTGGTCGATGTTGTGGTTACGGATTATGTTAGTGATGCTCACATTGTCATTGAGCCGAAACAAAATGAAATAATCAATTTGGCGCATGATAATCTTGGGACACGACGTGTAATTCTGCATCATAAATAGGCATGTAAACCCCCGCTTGCGAGATGCAATCGCGTACTCTTCGATTTTTTTGAGGTCTCGTTTCTTCAATGTCACAAAATCATCAAATACGATAAGCTTTTCGTGCCGGGCTTCATTAGGGAACGAGCTCAGTTCTGGCACGTCATCAATGTCCGTGTATATTTGCACGCCCGGCATGTCTTCTTTGAGCTGTTTCAGGAGAGGCTCTTCCGCGTTGCTTGTGAAAATAATGACTTCATAAAAATTACCATTCTTTCGATGCAGATACTCTAGCAGAACATTCGTTTTTCCGGCGCCCGAGCCGCCTATGAGCGCAATGCGAGAATTGGGTAGTATGAAATGATGCTTGAAATCCTTATCAATTTTAGGCTCGTCTTGGTTCTTTTTGTCGACCTTCAGATACCAGTTCTGAATCTTATCCATGTATTGAGCTTTTAAAAAAAAGTTAACAAAACTCGCGAAGTTAAGGAGAGATTAATTTATCTAGTAAGAACTATGTCGACATTCACCCTTGTCCTTAATTCGAATAACGTCGTGGCCAACTCAAATAACACCCTATTCCGGTATAACTTTTTGAACGGGTCGTTTCGTGTCGAAGAAGACGCTGAACTGGCCATTAGCAGCATAGTCTTGCCATATTCGTGGTTCAATATTTCAAAAGCTTATGGGAACAACACATTTAGTTTCACATTTCCGGATTCTACCTCGCTGACCACATCGTACTCAGTCACAATTCCGGATGGGTTCTACACCACGGACACGATGAACTCCTATCTGCAGCAATTCTGTATTACGAATTCGTTGTACCTCATCAACGCGTCTGGGCAGTATGTTTATTATTTAGTGTTCACCCTTAATACCAACGCTTACGCGAATGAGATTTTGTTTTTCAAAGTGCCTACGGCCGCAACGGTGGCCGCTGGATATACGACACCATCTGGTTGGCATGGATACCCCGCATCTGAATTTTGCCCAACCCTCACCATATCCGCTACGACGGGCATTTCCAATTTTGGCGTCTTTCTTGGATTGAGTGCGGGGACATACGGCGGAACGGCGGCCTCGAATACCCAACTGTCCAACATAGTCCCCGTCGGGTCGCTCGTAAATGCAGTCACCATCCGATGTAACATCGTCAACAACAACGTTGCGATGCCGTCCGACCTCATCACGAGTATCCCCATCAACTCAGCGTTCGGGTCGAATATCACTTACTCGCCCACGTTCGAGCAATTTGTGTCCATAAAAAGCGGAGTCTACAACAATTTGACGGTCACCTTTACCGACCAAAACTTTCAAACCATTTTTGCGAAAGACCCAAACGTCATTGTAACTCTGATTATCAAAAATAAATAATCTTTTTGGAAATATATGAAGCCTGCTTACAAGTTTCTAAAACACAAACCGCGTGGTCTTAAACTTAAGGGTGGGGCTTTGGTCGAGGAGCGGGAGGCACCCCGGGAGGCGCCCCGGGAGACCCGGGAAGAGCGTGGGAAAGTGATGCCACTTCGTTTTAAAAAATAGCTCTATTACATGCCACTTGAGAACTGGACGCCCGACCAAGAGCAAGTGCTGCAAAATATCTCGCACAATGCCAGCTTGATGAGCGAGCACCACAAGGACAAATATCAGACGCTCATCGCATCTTTGTCGTTCTACAAAATTCCCATCATTATCCTAAGTAGCTTGAATGGGATATTTAGCGTCGGCCTCAACGCCTATCTAGAGCAATCCGTCGTTTCTACCGTTACCTGTCTGATATCATTTCTTGTATCGTCCATCTCGTCCGTCGAACTTTTTTTGTCCATTCAAAAGCGCAGCGACCAAGAGCTCATGAGCTATAAGCAGTTTTACACGCTATCCGTAAAAATAAACGCGACGCTGCTCCTGCATAAGGAGAATCGCCAAGGCGACGGCGATACTTTCCTTACGCAAGTGCTCGGGGAATACAATTCTTTATTTGATTCCGCGTGCGTGAATGGGTTGGGCCTTGATGATAAATTAATTGGAATTAAATCTCTTGTGATGTAAAATGAGTGCCTATCTGCCTCCAACGTATTATTTCACCGGCATTGATTTCAATGCAGCTTTTTTTAAATCCGATACCATTGGCATAAGTGAAGCCAGAGCAAATTCCTTATATCTTCTCAAAAATTCACCTGATACAGCGACGGCTATTGAGACTTTTAGTGGTGGAATAAATACGGCAAGCGTCAATGTCGCAACATCAGGCTCGGGTATGAATGTGGCGACTGGTTCAATAGCCGGTACTATTAACATAGCTACTTCCGCTACAAGGTCTGGAGCGATGAACATCAACACTGGCGCATCATCAACATCACTCATCAATATTGGCAGTTCAACGACAAATATAATTCTCAATGGCCTAGTCACAACAACCGATATAAAATCGCTTAACTATGATGGTCTTAATTCTGCGGCGAACATCGATATCTGTAAATCAACCACATCAGGAGCGATTACGCTTGGCAAATTATCGGCGTCATCCATCAGTATTGGGGCTTCTGGGTCCACAACAAATATAAATGGAGCTGCTAATTTAGCACGAAATACAGCAGGAACAAATCCGACTTATATCGAGTGTTTTAGTACAATCACAACTTCAGTCATGGATTTTCATGCCAACTCGGCAAATGCAGTAGATTATGATGCACGTATTTCTTGTAGTGGAGGGACGGCAACATTGGGCAATGGCGATTTAGCCGTTACGAGTAAATCATTTACACTTTCTTCACCCCTTACCCTAGGAACCGCAGCAACATCAAATGCAATGCTAGGGTGGACTGCAAAGCAAGATATCACTGCATCCTTTACGTTGGGGTCAGCTCAGGTCATAGCATCGCAATCCATATCTACGGCGGGAGTATACATTGTAAATTGGGGATTTCAGTATCTCAATTCAACATCGGTCACTTATTTGTTCACCAATATTTGCAATGGGGCGGCAGCAACAACAGTAGCACCAACAGTATTTACTACGGGTAATTGGGGTAATGCTTCGCTTGGAAGTGTTGGGGGGAATCCTTATCAAAGTTCAGGAGGAACTGTTGTTGTTACTGCTAGCGCAGGGACATATATCAACCTAGTCCTTAACACTTTGGGAGGGACATCGCTCACTGCTGGGACTTTTTTACAAGTTACAAGGATAGGATGAACTTTTATTTCCTCAATCCAATACATGTCTGCTTTTCCAGCCCCGACGTATTACTTCACCGATATCGTGTTCAATGCTGCTTACTTTGTGACATCGACGGCAGCCCTAACACAGACGCAAGCGAACGCGCTATATCTTTTAAAACGAACTGCCGACACAGCGACGGCTTTGGAAAGCTTTACTGGCGGAATTTTGGTGAATAGTGTCTCACCAACCACAAACGCAAGCGTCATGAATATCGGAACGACTTCTACCGCGGATATCAACATCGGCACGGCTCTTCGTGGTGCGAGTGCCGTGATTCATATTGGTGATGCAGATAACAATGTGGCTGGGTCTAGTGTTCACATCAATAATGGATTGAATACAGCGAGCAACGTGCAAATTTTAAATGGAATTGGTTCAACGGGTATCATCAATTTGGGTTCCTCTACATCAACAACAAATTGTAATAGTCCCCTTACACTCACCTATGCCCCTAGTCTTCTTACAGGAACAAATGATTTGGGGTATAAATTAAATGCAACTGCAGGGGCAACAACTATATCGGGTGCTACTGTCGTTTCCAGTGTTGTTCTCACTGCTGGGCTATGGATGCTTGTTGGTAATGTAAGGTTTATGCTGCCTGGAACGTTTGGCGAGCTTTCTATTACTACATCTACAACCGTATTAGATTATACGGCCGCTTCTACTGCTGTCGGTGTAGCAGGTATGTGTTTACAAGCGACTCGTATTGTTAGTACAGCATCCAGCGTAACCTATAACATATTAGCAAATTCACAAGCAGGTGGAACAGTTCAATCCGTAACTTTTAGTGTATATCGAATCGGCTAGTTTTTTTCTAACGGTTTGCTTATGAAAGTTTCCGTCCTGTTTATGAAAACCGTCGATGGTTCGAAATGCCTTATCGAACGCGACGAGAGCAACTGGTTGAGAATTTTAAAGGACGCTATCGCTGACTACATGGCCAATCGGTTCGTATCCGATAAGGAATCGGTGCTCTCGTTTTGTGAGCTGGCACCGTGCTTTAAAAAACTACAGGTCGCCGTCAATACGTTTATTCATCCGGTGTTTCATTTCTCATGGATAATTTCGTATGCAGAACTGCCAGAGTTTGGCGCCGAAATCCAAGAATTTCTACTCGAGCTCATACCCGACCCGGAAGCCATCATGGAAGAATGCGATACTTTAGGGCCAGAGCCTATCGTGCCGGAGGTTTTGACGCCATCATCCTATGAGCCAGAAGCCTTGGTAGAAGCGGCACGCCGCGAGCGCAAGATGCGCGAACTGGAGGCAGAGATATCCCAACGTGCAATTAGGGCGCTCGAGGCGCAGCTGCAGGACTTAAGGAGTCGCGCTCCAGTGCTCGAAGCGCCAGTCGAAGTTCCAGTCGAAGCGCCCGAAGCGCCAGTCGAAGCGCTCGACGTTCCAACTTTCTCTACTTAATCCATGCTCACCGATTTTTCAAACCCAACTGACGTTGCAACGCGCGGCGCGAAACTTGGACTTGAAATTTTTCCCTCGACCCGCAAGGCGAAAAAATACATGGTCTACGATGGAACGCGCTGGGTGCATTTTGGCGCATCTGGCTATGAAGATTTTACCAAGCACCACGATGAAAAGCGACGCGCAAGCTTTAGGCGTCGCAATGCCAAGTGGGCGAATGCTCCACGACTATCTCCGGCTTTTTTGAGTTATTATCTGCTCTGGTAAAGTACTTAAATACACAATATAACATAAGGGAACATGAAAGGCTACGTGTATGCGATTCACTCTCACCAAACAGAGCAAGTATATGTCGGCTCGACAACCCAGGCGCTGAGCGCGCGCATGGCGAGCCATCGGCGAGATGCCAAACTCGACCGCGAGTGCACATCCAAGAAAATTCTGGTGTTCGATGACGCTTACATTGAGCTAATTGAGGTTGTTGAGTTCGCCGATAAAGCAGAACTTCGCGCAGTGGAAGGTAAACACATACGCGAGTGCAATTGCGTGAACAAGAACATAGCAGGGCGTACTCGAAAAGAGACTGTCGCGGCTCACTATAGCGCGAACCGTGACAAGATACTAGAGCATAAATCAGCTTACTACAAAGCAAACAGGGTGGAAATACTCGCTCGGCTGAACGCAAAACATGATTGTCCTTGTGGCGGAAAATATACAACCGCCGGCATGGCGCAGCATAAAAGGACTTTACTTCATAAAAATTTTGAGAACGACACTGAGTAGGGTAAGCGGTAGGGAGGGGTTCGGGGAACCGCAGGTTCCCTGATTTTTACTCGGGCTGGCGCCCTGCCATCGGTTCAATTCCGGGGCCGAGTCTTATCACCTAGCGCGCGCGGGGCGCTCCCCGCTTTTTGCGTCACCAAACGTACTCATCTACTGCAGA
>Ga0114960_10002280_pt1 | contig 15066 bp, 13 predicted proteins | sample C_130625_MF_Meta_FD_92637 | JGI IMG/M metagenome (GOLD analysis project Ga0114960, IMG submission 92637) | Freshwater microbial communities from Lake Croche, Canada to study carbon cycling - C_130625_MF_MetaG | ecosystem: Environmental > Aquatic > Freshwater > Lake | place: Lake Croche, Canada... | reverse complement strand
CTTCGGGTGTGCTGTTGGCGGGGTCCATGCCTTGGGGTTGAAAAGCCTTTTGAATGTCTTCACTGGCCAAGATTAATTTGATTTCTTTGTTGTAGGCTTGAACGATGTCGTTGGGCGTGTTTTTCGGCGCGAAAATGCCAAACCACATGTCGACATTCACTTGGCCGACCTTAGATTCTGCAATGGTGGGTACATTGGGCAATAAAGGGTGTCGCTGTTCGCTGCCCAGCCCTAAAGCAATGAGTTTGCCGGCTCTGATTTGCGGTAATGCCACATGGATCGGTAAGAACATGATGTCAACTTGACCCCCCAACAAGTCTGAAACAGCGGGGGCGGTACCTCGATAAGGAATGTGCGTTAGGAATACATTGGCGGTGCTCTTAAACAGTTCCATCGACAAATGATGGGGTGTGCCAACACCGGGTGACGCGTAATTGATACGGCCTGGATTGGCTTTGGCAGTGGCCACCAATTCGGCTGCGCTTTTGAAGTTGGACTTGGGATGCGTGACCAACAAGAGCTGTCCCCAGCTGGTCAGAATGACGGGAGCAAGATCTTTCACGGGATCAAAACTCAGGCCTGTGTAGAGGCTTTTGTTCATGACCAAAGTATTCACGCTGACCAGCAAAGTTTGGCCATCAGGCGCGGCACGCACCACTGCTTCCGTGCCAATGTTGCCAGAAGCACCTATTCTGTTTTCAACCACCACGGGTCGTCCCAATCTTTGTGAAAGTTTGGGGCCGACGGTGCGCGCAATGAGGTCAATGCCTGTGCCTGGTGTGAACGGCACGATGAGCTTGATGGGCGCTTGGGTACCGGTCAGGATACTGGGTGGCAAGCCTTGTGCAAAGGCATTGGCAGCAGCCAAAACGCCAGCAAGCAGGGCGAATGAAAATTGGGATGTGAAGTAGCGTCGTTTCATGATGAGATTATTTCATTTTAGGAAAAATACCACTGGACATGGCTGTGCCAAAAACTACCACCACGCCCAACAAAACCATGCTCAGCGTGACCGATTCATTCAAAAATGCCACGCCATAGATTAAGGCAAATACCGGAATTAAAAAAGTCACTGTCAGCGCCTTAGCAGGCCCTGCCCTGTTAACCAATCTGAAATACAGAATGTAGGCAATGCCCGTACAGGCCACACCCAACATGATAAGGGACAGCCAAGCTTGGGTGCTGGGCATGGCTTCTGGCAGAGCCCCAAGCGCAGGCAAAGCAAGCGCCAAACTGGCCCCCAATTGGCTGCCTGTCGAAGAGACGAGTGGCGGTAAATTGGGCATGAACTTTTTTGTAAAACTGCCTGAGATGGCATAGCACAGTGTGGCTAAGAGGCAGGCTGCTATGGCTGTGTATTGACCCCAAGGACTGGCATCTGGGTTGGCTGCGCTGTGAAAACTGGTTTGATTGCTGGCCAACAACGTGACTCCCATGAAGCCAATGAACAAGCCTGCAATGCGCCATCGGTTCAGATGCTCACCCAACCAAAGCCAAGCGACGACAGCGGCAAACAATGGCACTGCTGCATTCAAAATGGCTGACAAGCCTGTCGAAATATGCATGACAGCATAGGCAAACAAGGAGAAAGGCAGGGCGGAATTGAAAACACCAAAACCCAAAATGATCTTCCACTTTGATTTAAACAAAGCCCAGTGACCTTGCCATAGCATGAACGGAAATAAAAACAGTGTGGCCACACCAACGCGTGTCCAGGCCGTTGCCAAGGGGCCAAATTCTGCCGCGCCCATGCGCATGAATAAAAAGGATGAGCCCCATAAGGCGGCCAACATCAAGTAGTCGATTCGCCAATCTTGCGAATCGCTACTGTTTTGCTCACTCATTGATGTTGACCTGCCGAGGCTTTAGCGATACTGGCGTTTTCAAGCTTCAGCAAAGCTTGTTTGCGCCAAATACCGCCAGCATAGCCTGTGATTTGACCTTGACTGCCCATGACGCGGTGACACGGTATGAGAATGCTGATGGGGTTGCGGCCAATAGCTGTTCCGACGGCCCTGACTGCCATGGGGCGACCGATGGCTGCGGCAAGCTGAGCATAGCTGCATGTTTGCCCCAATGGGATGCTCATGAGGGCATTCCAAACAGCTTTTTGGAAGTCGGTGCCAGCGCTCAAATCCAGCGCAATGTCTTGCAGTGCTTTTCTAGCTGAAATGGCAGGGGGCCATTTTTGGTCAAAGTAATTGCTGAGTTTTTGCTCGGTATTTAGCAAAGTGGGGTGTTGGTTTGAAAGTGTCCAAGCGTGTGTGTCTGGAAAATGTTTTTGTTTTTCAAACCAAACACCGCTCAGTCCCTTGGGATTGGCCGCAAGGGTCAATGGCCCCCAAGGACTTTGGATGGTTTTATGACAGGTTTCAGGGTGAAATTGCATGCGCCAATCGTATCCGATTTGTGCCTGTCGCACCTACAATGGAGGCCGAAGAAGTTCACCCGGGGTCGCGCAGAAAAGTGGTGCGTCACATCTAAGAAGGCTATTTTTTATGCAAGTCACGGCATCCATTTTCAAGGCTTACGACATTCGCGGCACCTACCTGCGAAATTTGGACGAAAAGCTGGCGGAAGCCTTGGGCCGAGCCTTTGGCAGTTTGGCCATGAAGGAGGGGCGGCATACCGTGGCTGTTGGACGCGATGGTCGCCTGAGTGGGCCTGTGTTGTCGGCTGCCTTGATGCGCGGCCTGATGGCTGTGGGCATTGAAGTCATTGATGTAGGGATGACCACCACACCCCAACTTTATTTTGCAGCGCACACTGTGTGCGACAGCGGCATTCAAGTGACGGGCAGTCACAACCCCAAAGATGACAACGGATTCAAAATGGTCTTGGGTGGCCGGGCTGTTTATGGCGATGAAATCAAAGCCTTGCAACACGTCATTGAAAACGAGTCTTGGCAACTCAAGGCGGGTGGCTCGATTCGTGTTGTGGATATTTTGCCCGCCTACTTTGAGCGCATTGTGTCGGGGATCAAGCTGTCTCGTCCGCTGAAAATTGTGGTCGATTCTGGCAACGGCATTGCTGGCGCCACGGCCCCAGGTATTTTCCGTGCTTTGGGTTGCGAAGTCATTGAATTGTTCAGCGAAGTGGATGGCCATTTTCCCAATCACCATCCCGATCCCAGTAAACCAGAAAATTTGAAAGACCTCATTGCAATGCTGCAAAGCTCGGGCGCCGAGTTAGGACTGGCCTTTGATGGCGACGGCGATCGACTGGGCATTGTCACGCAAGATGGTGAAACCATTTACCCTGACAGGCAAATGCAATTGTTTGCCCAAGACGTTTTGAGCCGAGTGCCCAATGGCACTATTTTGTTTGATGTGAAGTGCTCTCAACGCTTGGCGCCCGCCATTCGCGCAGCGGGCGGAAAAGCCCTGATGTACAAAACGGGTCACTCCCTCATCAAAGCCAAGATGAAACAAATTGAAGCCGAGGGCGGTGAGGCGCCCTTGGGCGGCGAGATGAGCGGCCATATCTTTTTCAAAGAGCGTTGGTATGGCTTTGACGATGGCACCTACGCGGGTTGTCGCTTGCTTGAAATTGTGAGTCGCAGCCCCGATGCGAATGCCGTTCTCAAAGCATTGCCCAGCAGTTTCAGTACGCCTGAATTAAACGTGGCGTGTCAAGAAGGTGAGCCGCACGAGCTCACAGCCAAATTGTTGAAAGTTGCCGCTGACTATTTTTCGGCACCTGCAGAAATTTCAGACATGGATGGTTTGCGTGTCGATTGGCCAGATGGTTTTGGATTGATTCGCGCTTCCAACACCACGCCTGTGCTGGTCTTGCGTTTTGAGGGGCATACTGAAGATGCGCTGCATCGCATTGAAAATTCCATGCTGACTTTGTTGAGAACCGTCAAGCCAGATGCCAGCTTCCAAAGCTCGGCGCATTGATTGTCTTGTCTTATTGGGACGCATTGAGTGATTTCTAGTCTCTCGCTTTGGCTTTACGGCGTGTTCATGCGCTTGGCAAAGCCCCTGCTTCGACGCAAGTTGCACAAGCGGGCGCAAGCAGAGCCGCTTTATGGCCAGTTCATTGAAGAGCGCTTTGGCCATTACACGCAAAGTGCTCGTCAAGACTGGATTTGGATTCACGCGGTCTCTTTGGGCGAAACACGTACTGCGGCCATTTTGCTTCAAGGTTTGCGACAGGCCTTGCCTGGGATGAAGTTGTTGCTCACGAATGGCACAGCAACTGGGCGCGAAGAAGGGCGCAAACTTTTGCAAGACGGTGATTTGCAAGTTTGGCAGCCTTGGGATTCGCCAGAAGTGCTTGATCGTTTTTTCAGCGCATTCAAACCCAAACTGGGTTTGTTGCTTGAAACGGAAGTGTGGCCCTTCCTTGTTCAGCGTGCTCAAGTTCATGGCGTTCCTCTCATGTTGGTTAACGCACGCATGAGTGAAAAATCGATGCTAAAGGCGCAGCGATGGCCCGCCCTCATGCAGCCTGCCTATGCAGGACTGAGCGCTGTCTGTGCGCAAGCGCAAGACGATGCGACCCGACTGAAGACTTTAGGTGCCAAGGTTCAGGGCATCTTTGGCAATTTGAAGTTTGATGCCAAACCTGATGCAGCCCAATTGGCATTGGGCCGATCTTGGCGTCAACAGCTGACCGCACCTGTTGTCATGTTGGCCAGTTCGCGTGCGGGTGAGGAAAGTGCATGGTTGGGTGCTTGGCAGATCTTCATCAAGCAGCATTCTGATGTCCAAGTGAATTGGCTGATTGTGCCAAGGCATCCGCAGCGTGTGGCTGAGGTTGAAAGTTTGCTGCTGTCTGGCGGCTTGCGAGTTTCAAGACGTTCAACTTGGGGCCAAGAAGGCCCCGCCTTGGGTCCAACATTCAATGCAGAAACCTCGCACCCAACACCCGTGGTTTTATTGGGCGACAGTCTGGGTGAAATGGCACTTTATTACAGCTTGTCCGATGTGGCCTTGCTGGGTGGCAGCTTTGAAAAATTGGGTGGCCAAAATTTAATTGAAGCGGCGGCCTGTGCTTGCCCCATTGTGATGGGCCCACATACCTTCAATTTTGCAGAAGCATCTGAAGCGGCACAAGCCTCTGGTGCAGCTCAGCGTGCGATCGACATGGCAGATGCTGTGAGATTGGCTGTAGAAACAGTGCAAAGCAAACAAGCACACCAGATGCGCTCACACCATGCTGCGCAATTTGCGCAGCAACATGGCGGCGCTACTGAACGCACTGTGTTGGCAGTGCGCGAGTTGCTGAATTCAATCTAGGATTGAATTCAAGAATCTTTCAAGGATTTAAAAGTGCGTTGATCGAAGCCAGATCGGCCTCAGTCAGGGTGCCGGCTGCTTGTTGGAGTTTGAGTTGGCCCAACAAAACATCGTAACGCGCTTTGGCCAAATCACGTTTGGTTTGGAACAGTTGGCTTTGGCTGTTGAGCACATCGATGTTGATGCGCACGCCCACTTGGTAGCCTAACTTGTTGGCATCTAAAGCGCTTTGGCTGGAGGCTTCAGCTGCTTGGAGCGCATTGACCTGGCCAATGCCAGATTGCAATCCGAAGAAAGCGGTGCGTGTTGCCTGGGCGATATTGCGTTCAGCGGCGTCGAGGTCTGAGCGTGCTTTGTCTTCCAGTGCAATTGTTTCTTTGATGCGATTTTGAGTGGAAAAACCTGCAAACAATGGCACGTTGAAAGACAAAGTCAAACTGTTGGTATTGGCATCAATTTGCGATGAGTTGATGCCCTTGCCGTTTTTGTAGCGCGTCGGTGTATAGCCTGCTACCAAGTCCAATGTGGGCTTGTGTCCAGCTTCGGCTTTGGCAATTTCCAATTTGGCAATTTCCAATGCTGCGCGGCTTTGAATCACGCTTGGATTGGATTCGCTAGATTGCTGAACCCAATCGTCGACAGACTTGGATACCGGCAATGTGAGTTTCGCGTTGGTGGCAAGTGACTTAGGTTCGATGTTGTTCAAGCCTACCAATTGGTTCAAGGCCAAGCGCTTGATGCGCAAATCGTTGTCAGCTGCAATTTCTTGAGCCAAAACCAAGTCATACCGGGCTTGAGCCTCGCGTGTGTCGGTGATGGTGGAGGTGCCTACTTCGAAGTTGCGTTTGGCCGCAGCCAATTGCTCAGCAACAGCCACTTTTTGGGCTTTCACAAAATCCAAACTCTCACGTGAAATCAGGACCTCAAAATAAGCTTGGCTCAGTCGAACCATCAAGTCTTGTTCTGCGGCTTTGAGTTGAATGCCGGCCAATTCCAATTGACGCATGCCCTGTTGATAGGTGGCTGAGTTGGCAGGGCGATACAGAGGCTGGGATGCACTTAAGGTGGCGGTCCTGCTTTGTGAGTTGACCGTTTGCGCGGCAGCAATCAAATCCACATCTGTTTTGTTCATGTTGGCAGACAAGCCAACGGTGGGAAGCAAAACTGCTTTGGCTTGTTCACCCTTTGACAAGTTGGCGGTGTATTGGTATTGAGCAGCTTTGTAAGTGGCATCGAAGCCACGTGCTGTTTCGAACAAGGACATCAAGTTCTGAGCTTGAGCTGTGCCAGCGAAAGCGGCTGAAATGGCCAACGTGATGGGAAGAAAGCGCAAATTCATAAAAATCTTTCGTGGAATTAACCAATAAGAAGGGGAGTCAATTCAATAAACAGGAACGCTGGCATCGACTTGGCTAGACCAAGCGTTGATGCCGCCACTGATGTTGGTGATATTTTCAAAGCCATGGTGTTCTAAAAATGCAGCCACCTGCATGCTTCTGCCGCCGTGGTGGCAAAGGCATGCAATGGGCCTTTGCTTATCGAGCTCATGGAGGTGTTCTGGCACAGTTTGCATGGGCATGATCAGGACTTCGCATCCAGTCGGTGCAATGCTGGCCAGTTGACATTCCCATGTTTCACGCACATCTAAAACCAAGGGCAGTCCATGCGCAGTGGCCTGTGAGATCCATTCGCTAAATTGGGCGGGGCTAACTTGTTGCATAAAAATGGCTGTTTGGGCTGTGTTGGGGCTTGACTGTTTTAAAAGGCAAAACGATTGTGTTCAGGGAAGCCTTTGAGTCGAGGTGCGATGGTGTCCCATGGCTCGGATGTTTGCCATTGTTGATCGGCTGTGCGGGTGATGACGCTGGCGCGCATCATGGGATCTTCGCCCACCACGGCCAACAACCGGCCACCCATGCTGAGCTGATTGAGTAAAACTTGAGGAACCTCAGGCACCGATCCGCTGAGCATGATGACATCGAAGGGGCCATCGGCTGGCGCGCCTTGGCTGCCATCGGCTTGGCGGACTTCAACATTGTGAATGCCAGCAGTTTGAAGATTGGCAATGGCTTGTTGGGCCAATGCAGGGTCCCATTCAAAGCTTAGAACACTTGCCGCTTGGTGTGCCAGCAGAGCTGCCATGTAGCCAGAGCCTGTGCCAATTTCCATGACTTTATCGGTCGGTTTGACGGCGGCATTTTGTAAAAATCGGGCTTCTACGCGAGGAGCCAACATGACCTGGTCAGGGGTGCCATCTTTGCTTAAAGGAATTTCCATGTCCACAAAAGCCAAAGCCTTGTGCGCCATGGGCGCAAAGTTCTCGCGCTTGACCTCTGAAAGCAAAGCAAGCACTTGCCCGTCCAAGACTTCCCAAGGACGTATTTGTTGTTCAATCATGTTGAAACGGGCGATATCATTGTTCACAGCTACTCCAGGGGGTATCTAATTCGGACTCATCACATTTTAGCTTCTACGGAAGCCTCGGGATTTGATTTTTGCTTGCCAGACCAAAGCCTTTTCAAAAACTCACTCAAATCGTCCATGTAGCAATAGACCACTGGGACCACCACCAGGGTGAGCAAAGAGGAGGTCATGACCCCACCGATCACGGCTTGACCCATGGGTGAGCGTTGTTCAGAGCCCTCTGTGATGGCAAATGCCAGCGGGATCATGCCAAAAATCATCGCCAAAGTGGTCATCAAAATGGGACGGAGTCGGACTTTGGCTGCCATGAGCAGTGCGGCGTGCCGAGTTAAGCCCGCGACTTGCTCCCCACTGTCTGAAACGCTGCCTTCACGGGCTCGGATGGCAAAGTCGACTAGCAAAATGGCATTTTTGGTGACCAAGCCCATCAGCATGACGACGCCAATGACCGAGAACATGGAGAGCGCAGATTTGAAGGCCAGGAGCGCCAAGACGACGCCAATCAAGGTGAGCGGCAGGGCTGTCATGAGGGCAAGAGGTTGTAAAAAACTCTTGAACTGACTGGCCAAAATCATGTAAATGAAGATCACGGCCATGATGAGTGCTGTGATGGCATATTGAAATGACTCATTCATGCTCTTGGTGGTGCCGCCAAATTGATAGCGGTAGCCAGGTGGCCAAGCCACGGTATCTAAAACTTTTCGAATGTCGTTGGAAATTTCGCCTGCTGATCTTCTTGACGCATTGGCATTGATTGACACTTCTCTCATCAAATCGCGGCGGTTGATTTGGTTGGAGCCCGTGGTTTCTTGCACTTGCGCAATTTGTCCTAGGCGAACGGTTCGCGAAGTGCCGTCAGGCGCTGGCAGGCTAAACGGCAGGCGCTCTAAATCTTGGGGGCTGTTTCGAAACTCTGGCGCAAGGCGCACATTGACATCGTAGGTCTGATCATCAGGCGCGCGCCAATTGCCCACAGTTTGCCCGGCCACCAAGGTGCGCAGAGCACCTGCAATAGGTGCTGCACTTAAACCGATGTCGGAGGCTGATTCGCGCAACACGTTGATTGAAATCGAAGGCTTGTTGGGTTTGACACTGGAATCCAAATCGACCAGGCCAGGGATGTTGCGAATCTTTTCCATGATCTGCAAGGTCAGTCGTTCTAGTTCACGTTGATCTGCACCTTGCAGTGAAAATTCAATTTGTTTGCTGCCAGCCACAGAATCTAGGGTGCCGACATGGGTGACAGTAATGCCGGCAACTTTGCTGAGCCGTTCTCGCAGCAGGGCCCCTAAGTCCTCCACGCTGCGCTGGCGCAATTTTCGATCCACCAAACGTATGTAAATGCTGGCGCTGTTTTTGCCTTGTGCGTTGGGCGTGTTCATGCCTGTGAGGGTGTATTCAACCTCTGGAAATTCGCGCACAATTTTTTCAACTTGTTTGGCTTTGAGGGCCGTACTTTCAAGCGAAGTCCCCACTGGTGTTTGAAAGGCCAATGTGGCTTCTGAGTAATCGCCCTTAGGCACAAATTCAGTGCCCAAAAGCGGGACCATCAAAACACTTGCAATGAAGATCAGCAAGGCAGTCAACAAGGTGGTGAGCTTGTGGTTCAAGGCCCAAGCCAACATGCCTTGGTACTTGTCAGCCATGTGATCGGTTTGAACTTCAAACCAATGTGTGACACGGCCCACCGTTTTGTCATAAAAGCTGGCCGACTTTTGAGTTTGGCCTTGTGGGTGAATGCTGGGGTCGTGCCACACACTCGACAGCATGGGATCCAGTGTGAAACTCACAAACATGGAGATGAGCACGGCTGCCACAATGGTGATGCCGAACTCATGGAAGAACTTGCCAATGATGCCTTCCATGAAACCAATGGGCAGGAACACAGCCACGATGGACAAGGTTGTGGCCAAAACAGCCAGGCCAATTTCTTGCGTACCCACCATGGCTGCGTTGTAGGCATTTCTCCCCATTTGCACATGGCGCACAATATTCTCTCGAACCACAATGGCGTCATCAATCAGCAAGCCCACACACAAGGACAAGGCCATGAGCGTGATCATGTTGATGGTAAAACCGAACATGCTCATGAACCAAAATGTGCCAATCAATGAGATTGGCAGCGTTAAGCCCGTGATGACCGTTGAGCGCCATGAGTTCAAGAATAAAAACACAATGAGAATGGTCAGCAGTGCACCTTCAATGAGGGTTCGGCGAACATTGTCAACAGCGACTCGAATTTGACGCGAGCCATCCGACACAGGCTCAAGACGAATGCCCGCAGGAATTTGTTTGCGCAGCTCTTTCAGGGTGCTCATCAGCCCGTCAACCACTTCGATGGTGTTGGCGTCTTGTGACTTTTGAACCGTGAGCACCAAGGTTCTTTCGCCGTTGTACAGTGCCATGTTTGTCATTTCTTGCGCACCGTCATTCACATAGGCGACTTGTGATAATCGGATGGGTGTGCTGCCTTTGCGAGCCACAATGATGTTGGCAAAGTCTTCGGGTCGTTTCACGCGAGATTGAACCTGAATCGCACGCTCTTGCGTCAAGGAGCGCAAGGCCCCAACAGGTAAATCTTGATTTTCATTGCGAACGGCGGCGGCAATTTGATCTGCCGAAACGCCCAAGGCCTCCATGGCATCTGGCCGCAGGTAAATGTTAATTTCTCTTCGGCTGCCGCCCAACACATTGACCGCACCCACGCCGCGAACGTTTTCTAAACGTTTCTTGATGGTCTGTTCAGCGTAATTGGTGAGTTCAACCAGGCTGGTCTGCTTGCTGTCATTTTGGGTTTCAGGGAAAACCGCCAAAGACCATATGGCTTTGCTGGTAGGGTCGAAGCGAATGATGCGCGGCTCTTTGACTTCATCTCGCAAAGTTGCGCGCATGCTTGCAACTTTTTCGCGCACGTCGTCGGCTGCTTTTCGGCCATCCATGTTGAGTTGAAACTCGATGACCACCACCGATTGATTTTCATAGCTGCGTGAGGTCAGGGCACTGATGCCCGCAATTGAATTCACACCTTCTTCAATCTTTTTAGAAACTTCACTCTCAACAATTTCAGGTGATGCACCTGGGTATTCGGTCAGAACCACGACCACAGGAAAATCAATGTTGGGAAATTGATCGACCTTCAAGCGCTGAAAGGAAAATAAACCCATGACCACAAACACGAGCATGATCATGGTCGCAAAGACCGGATTCTGGAGGCTGACTTTGGTAAACCACATAGGCTGAGCTTATGGCTTGGCGCCAGCCGAGGACCTTGGGGTTTGAGGGGCTCGAGTAACCAAGGTGCCATCCCTGACGGCGCCTGCGCTGGGTGCCAGCAACTGAGCGCCTTCTTCAATTTCTTTCAAGGCCATCACAGCGTTGCCGTTGGCCTCACCTTTTGCACCCAATACGACTTGGATGTGCATCACTTTGCCATCGCGAATGGTTTGCACATAGGGCATGGGTTTGTCCGATCGCACACTTTCTAGCGGGACGACAATGGCTTGAACTTTTTGTGTGCCTAAACTGCCTTGAACAAATACGCCTTGCCGCAGCAAAGGGTGTGTCTGCAATCCTAAATAAATCAAAACGCTGCGACTGCCTGCTTGCGTGCTGGGGTTGATTCTCAAAACTTTGGCTGAGACTTCTTCGTTGGTTCCTTCTACATTCAGTTTGGCAATCTGTCCAAGTCGAACATTCATGGCTTCTGCTGAAGTCAGGGTGGCTTCGAGTTCAAGTTGCGACAGGTCAACGATTTCAATGATGCGGGCTTCCGGTGCCACGCGTTCGCCAGGTTGCGCAAAGCGTTGGCTGACAAAGCCATTCAGAGGTGCTTTTAAAACGCTGTCATCCACTGCTTTGGTCGCTACATCCAAAGCTGACAGGGCCGCTTGATAGCTTGCCTTGGCGCCGTTCAGATTGGCGATCGAGGTATCAAGAGCTGTTTTGGAAATAAAGCCTTGATTGACTAGCGCGTTGTTGTTGTCAAACTGTCTTTGAGCCACTTCAACTTGGGCACGCGCAGCTTCTGCTTGTTGTTTATTTTGACTTTGTCGGGCCAGGTATTCGGTGTTGTCGACCCGGGCCACAATTTGTCCCATTTTCACAGCATCACCTTCGCGAACTTCCAGCATCACGAGTTCACCGGCTACGCGGGCTTTGATCATGGCGCTTCGAACGGCTTTGAGCGTGCCTGAAACGGGCAAGCCTTGGGTCATGGTCATTTTTTGAGCAATGGCAATGTCACCATCTGACAACTCAATGCTCACAGGGCCATTGGTTTTCGGGGCACTGCTTTCTGTTGCTCGCTTACCGATCCAGCCTTTTTGGAAGCCTAAAGTGAGGAGGCCTGCCAGCACCACAAAGCCGATACCAAAGGCGATTTTTTTTGAGATCAACATAGTGAGTTTGAATTGGAAAGTCCGCGCACAAGCAGGTCGGCATGTTGCGCTATGAAATTTTCTGGGTTGGTTTCTTGGGAACCCGAAATACAAATGGCGTTGGCGTGTTTGGACATGATGAGAAACAGCATGGGTGCTATCACCACCATGGTGGTGTGTTCTGTGTTGAAGTTGAGAAACTCGCCCGTTGCCCGTCCTCGCTCCAGAATGTCCTTGAGCATTCGCGTGGCGGGGTCAATGACCTCTTCTTGGTAGAAGGCAGCCAAGTCAGGGAAGTGATTCCCTTCACTGATGATCAGTTTGGTAATGCCGGAGGCCTTGGTAGAGCCGTATCTGCGCCACCACTCAAGCATCAAAGTTTTAAGCAGATCTGCACTGCTTCCTTTGAAGTTGGCAACTTCCAATGCACCTTCCGTGACTGTTTTCACCACATTTTCTCGAACCACCGCTTTGAACAATTCTTCTTTGCTGGGGAAGTACAAAAACAGGGTTCCCTTGGAGACGCCCGCTTTGGCGGCAACTTCTTCTGATTTGGTTGCAGCAAAGCCTTTTTCAACAAATAAATCCAGCGCTGCTTCCAGCAACTCGCCTGGGCGTTGTTGTTTGCGGCGCTCTCTTTTGGGGGTGAGGAGGGATTCAGACACGTTTAATGACTCGTTGGTTAGTAATGTAAGCCTCAGGGGTGCAGGCGTCAAGGTGTCAAGGAGACTTCCACGAAAAAAAAGACCGCCAGAGCGGTCTTTCGTGTTGGCTTTGCAAGGTCTGCAAGTTCAATAAAAAGCCTGCAAGCCTGTCTGGGCGCGACCGAGAATCAAGGCATGCACATCGTGCGTGCCTTCATAGGTGTTCACAGTTTCCAAATTGATCATGTGGCGAATGACATGGTATTCATCGTGAATGCCGTTGCCACCATGCATGTCACGCGCCATGCGGGCCACGTCCAAGGCCTTGCCGCAACTGTTGCGCTTGATCAGGCTGATCATCTCAGGCACAGCTTGGCCTTCGTCCATGAGGCGCCCGACGCGCAAGCAGCCTTGCAATCCCAAAGCGATTTCGGTTTGCATGTCGGCCAATTTTTTCTGAATCAATTGGTTTTGCGCCAAGGGACGGCCAAATTGCACGCGATCAAGCGTGTATTGGCGAGCACGGTGCCAGCAGTCTTCAGCAGCGCCCAACGCGCCCCAAGCAATGCCATAGCGGGCTTTGTTCAAGCAACCAAACGGGCCCTTCAGACCAGACACATTGGGCAGCATGTTGGCTTCAGGGACAAACACATCGTCCATGACAATCTCGCCTGTGATGCTGGCGCGCAAGCTCATCTTGCCTTCAATCTTGGGCGCTGTCAGGCCTTTCATGCCTTTTTCCAAAATGAAACCGCGAATGGCAGATTGGCCATCGCCTTCGCTTTCCAGTTTGGCCCAGACCACAAACACATCTGCGATGGGGGCATTGGTGATCCACATTTTGGCGCCCTTCATGATAAAGCCGCCGTCCACGGGTTTGGCGCGTGTGATCATGCTGGCAGGGTCAGAGCCATGGTTAGGCTCTGTCAGGCCAAAGCAACCTACCCATTCACCTGTGGCCAATTTAGGCAAGTATTTCTGGCGTTGTGCTTCTGAGCCGTATTCGTGGATAGGGAACATGACCAAGGAGCTTTGCACGCTCATGGCGCTGCGGTAGCCGCTGTCGACGCGTTCAACTTCGCGTGCCACCAAACCGTAGCTGACGTAGTTCAAGCCTGCGCATCCATAGCCATCGATGGTGGAGCCCAAAAAGCCCATGCTGCCAAATTCGTTCATGATTTCGCGGTCGAATTTTTCATGGCGAGCCGCCATCAACACGCGAGTCTGCAATTTTTCTTGGCAGAAATCATGGGCGGCATCGACGATGGCTCTTTCGTCATCGTTCAGTTGTGAGTTAAGCAAAAAGGGGTCTTGCCACTGAAAAGAAGGCTTCATGATTTAAATCCGTCAAACATCAAAGATCCTGCATTTTATCGTGATGCGAAATGTTCCATGGCACTGTTCCATCATTAAGCCTACTGAATCGCTGACAAGTGCCTGTTTGTGGCGGGGCTTTTAAGCAGGGGAGCCAGATTCTGGGTCAAAATAGGCCCATGCAAATACCATCTCACACTGAAACTTTGGTCCTCGGGGGCGGTTGCTTCTGGTGCACTGAGGCCGTCTTTGTCCAGGTCAAAGGTGTCTTGGATGTTGAATCGGGCTATTGCAATGGCCAAACCCGCCACCCCACTTATGAGCAGGTTTGCTCAGGTCAGACGGGTCACAACGAGGTGGTGAGGCTGGTATACGACCCTCAAATCATCAGCACCAGGGTCTTGTTGGAAATTTTCTTTGTGATTCACGATCCCACCACCTTGAATCGGCAAGGCAATGACCGCGGTACGCAATACCGCAGTGGCATTTACTTTACCAAGCCAGAGCAGGCCGAAGTCGCCAAGGCCATCATGGCCGAAATCGAGGCAGATCAGATTTTTCAATCACCGCTTGTGACCGAGGTCCTGAGTTTGGACAACTACTCTGCTGCAGAGGACTATCACCAAGACTTCTTCGAGCGCAATCCAACCCAAGGCTATTGCATGGCTGTGGCCGCGCCCAAAGTTTGGAAGTTTAAGAAAACCTTTTCTGAATGGACGAAGGCGGCGTGAAAATTCAGACCAAGCTGCGATGGTTTTTGCAAGCACTGTTGATCAGTGCTGTGATGTTCGCGCCTGCTTGGGGGCAAATTCACAAAACCATTCACGGCTTAAAGTCGAATGTCGCTTCTGAGCAAAGCCTTTTCAGTGAACACGCCGAGGGCTCTGTTGTTTGTCAGGCGCTAGATCATTTGGGCTCTGGTGATACAGCGCAAGCGTTTGAATTTCAACTGACTCCGATTGAACCGGAAACCGATCTGAAATGGTCGTCCATCGCATCACGAGCCCAAACGCTCGCACATTCTTTTTCGGCACGCGCACCACCTGCTTTTCTTTGATGAAG
>Ga0114960_10002279_pt1 | contig 15071 bp, 18 predicted proteins | sample C_130625_MF_Meta_FD_92637 | JGI IMG/M metagenome (GOLD analysis project Ga0114960, IMG submission 92637) | Freshwater microbial communities from Lake Croche, Canada to study carbon cycling - C_130625_MF_MetaG | ecosystem: Environmental > Aquatic > Freshwater > Lake | place: Lake Croche, Canada... | reverse complement strand
ATATACTGCATCAAAATTATCTTTTAAAATTTTCATGCATATAAATGTGAGATCCTTGGAACTAAAAAATATTTCCAAATCTAATTTAAAATTATTTCTAATAAGATGCTCGCCATTTTTTTATTTTAAATTAAACATCAAAACTTTTTACCCCAGGGTGTTCCAAAAGAAAATGATTTACTAAATCATAATTTCTGTCTGGTGAACTGATTCTATAAGTATATACTGCATCAAAATTATCTTTTAAAATTTTCATGCATCTAAATGTGAGATCCTTGGAACTAAAAAATGTTTCCAAATCTAATTTAAAATCATTTCCAATTTCAACAGTCCTGATTTTATAATCTTTAACCCGATGGAATCTATTAATAAATCTTTGAACGGGCTCTAATACAAACAACGCAACCACTACCACGGCGGTAACCACTATTGCAAGTGGATAATTTTTATACCCTATAGCCATTCCTAAAGCAGCGGTTACCCATATCAAAGCCGCTGTAGTGAGGCCATTTACAGAAATGCCTTCTTTAAATATTACACCAGCGCCAATAAAACCAATGCCCGTAACTATATTACTAGCTATTCGATCGCTACTTGCGATGCCTCCAAGCTCTTGCGAAAGAATGGTATATAAACAAGATCCCACACATATTAATATCATTGTTCTAAAACCAGCTGGCTTACTTCTAAACTCTCTTTCAATACCAAGAATAGCACCAATTACAAACGCTACTGAAACCTGGGCCGCCTCTTCTAAATAAATGGCAATATTCATTTCTTAATTATTTACACAAGACTAAAGTTAAGATTATTAATGACACTTAAAATAATCAAACGGCTCTCTGCAATCTAAGCATTGGTAAAGCGCCTTACAAGCAGTAGAACCAAATTGACTCAACAGTTTTGTATGCATAGAACGACATTGTGGACATTCTATATTTTCTTCTTCTTTAAAAAGCAAGTTGTTGATTCTTTTTTGAAAATCTTTTTGGTTTTTATCATTTGGCGGAGCTATTCCATATTGTTTAAGTTTATTTTTTCCTTCTAGCGTCATCCAGCTCGTAGTCCAAGCAGGACTTAATGTATAGGAAACCTTTACTTTCTTATAGCCGTATTCAATTAGTTTTAATTTTATATCTATTGCTATAGCATCCATTGCCGGACAGCCAGAATAAGTAGGTGTTATGATTATTTCAATTTGATCATCATTTGGTATAACATCCCTTACAATTCCTAAATCTAGGATTGATAACACAGGTATCTCCGGATCGCAAACCTGTTGAAGTATTAAAAAAATCTCTTCTTTTATGTTTTTAATAGGCTTATCGATTTTACTGAAGTTCATATTTTTATCTTCATTGCTTAAATATACTACGCCCTTATTGCGATACACTTCCGGTTCTTTTTGTGCCTCACTTTTTGGTATTGTTATAGTTAATTATCTATTACCATTCAGCACCCGGGTGTACTCGTTGTAAATATTGAAGTTCTGATAAAATAAATCCAAGGTGTTCTGTATGCGCTCCTAATTTTCCACCCGATTGCATAAAGCCTTTATCTGGTATTATTAATGTCGCTTCATCAAAAACTTCTTTTACTTTCTGCAACCATTTTTCTTTTAATAAAACAACGTCTATTGTTTCATATTTCGCAGGAATAAAAAACTCTCCAGTGTACATCCATAAATTATCTATCGCATTTATCATTCTTTCTTTACTTTCCGCTGTTCCATCACCTAATCTTATTACCCATTCGCTGCTCCATTTAACATGGTAATTTGTTTCTTTAATAGACTTAATTGCAATAGCAGAAAGTTGGGCGTCTTTTGAGTGTGACATTTCCTCAAATAATAATACCTGAAATGTGCTGAAAAAAAACTGACGTAAAATCGTATTTGCCCAATCGCCATTAGGTAACTCACAAATCAACAAATTCTTAAATTCTCTTTCTGTTCTCAAATAAGCCAACGTGTCTTCTGTTGCTTGCTTTTGCTCATACTCCACTAATAGCTTTGCAGCATATTGATAAAAATTTCTGGCTTGACCTATTAAATCTAGTGTAATGTTTGTGATAGCTATATCTTGTTCTAATATAGGCCCATGCGCACACCATTCGCTATTTCGTTGTCCTAGTATCAAGCAAGTATCTGCTAAATGTAGCGTTTGATCAATTAAACACTTTATTGATTCATTTATTTGGTGGTGCTGGTTCATTGATTATTTTTCTAAAGTCGATTTGTTTAATTAATAGCGATTACATGTGTTTTACTTCGTCAGGTAAATCATAAAATGTAGGGTGACGGTAAGCCTTATCCGAAGATGGTTCAAAAAACATTTCTGCTTCATCTGGATTACTCGCGTGGATATTTTTACTCTCAACTACCCAAAGACTAACGCCTTCTTGTCTTCTTGTATACACATCCCTCGCATTCTCCATCGCCATTTGCGCATCTGCAGCATGCAAACTTCCGGCGTGTTTATGGTCAAGCCCCTGCTTGCTTCGAATAAAAACTTCCCACAAAGGCCACAGCGACTCATTAGATGCCGACTGGGTGCCAGCACCAGAATTATTTTCTTCGGGTATATCTCCGTAATAACACTTTCTTATTTGAATATTCATGCTTGTTTTTTTAAGTTATGCTACTTTAACTGTTACGCGTAATCGTTTTTTTTCTGCATAAGCCAATGCGGCTTTTCTAACCCAAAGCCCTTCTTGATGATCTTTGTTTTTTGCTTCAAGCCTTTGCTTGTTGCATGGGCCGTTTCCTTTTACAACACTCCAAAATTCATCCCAGTTTATTTCACCAAAATCATAATGATTTCTTTGTTTGTTCCATCGAATACTTTCGTCAGGGAGCGTCATTCCTAAAAGTTTTATTTGCTCAGTAATCATGTCAACAAACTGTTGACGAAGCTCATCGTTCGTTTTTCTTTTTATTTTCCATTTAATACTTTGATCACTATTAGTACTTTCGCTATCTTTTGGACCAAACATCATTAAGCTTGGCCACCACCATCTGTTAATAGCATCCTGACACATTGCTTTTTGTTCTTTTGTTCCTTTGCTAAGCACCAACAGGGTTTCAAATCCCTGACGTTGATGAAAGCTTTCTTCTTTACAAATACGAACCATTGCTCTTGCATAAGGACCATAAGATGTTCTGCACAACATTACCTGATTTAATATTGCTGCACCATCAACCAGCCATCCTACTGCGCCCATATCCGCCCATGTTAGCGTTGGATAATTAAAAATAGAAGAATATTTTGCTTTTCCGCTATTCAAATCTTCTACCATCTGCTCCCTGCTTGTCCCCAACGTTTCAGCAGCAGAATATAAATACAAACCATGGCCAGCCTCATCTTGAACCTTAGCTATTAATATCGCCTTTCTTTTTAAAGAAGGCGCACGAGTTATCCAATTCCCTTCTGGCAACATTCCTACAATTTCGCTATGGGCATGTTGGCTTATCTGCCTGAGATTCGTTTTTCTATATGCTTCTGGCATCCAATCTTTTGGTTCTATTTTTATCTCCTTATCAATTTTATCTTGAAAAGTTTTTTCCAGATCGTGTAATGACATGTTGGTATATTTTAATCAAATATAATAAATGTAGTTCAAAAACTAACAATCGTTAGTTTAATATCGTGTTTGTTTTTAGTTAAAATGATAAAAATGAGTATAAAGATCTTTCTGGAAAGGCAATTACTTCTTTCGATAATGCCTGGGGATATTTATTGACACAGTAATTCCAAGAATAATATACTTGTTGTAGGTGTTTAAGTATCATTACTTAACATAAACAAGTGTAAAGACCCATTTTTATAGCTTTATTAAACGATTGCTTGACGGGGATTTTTAAAGCATTTACTTTTATATCAGATAACAAGCAATCCATATCCTAAGTAAACTATCCAACTCCAATGAAAACAAGGCTTCCGTTTCCTATGTAATTCTTTAAAAAGAAAAATATTTGAAGCCGCATAAAAAACCCCGAAAATTTCGGGGTTTTTGTTTTCTATATTATAATGCCATTATTGCTACGTTGTTTTTAATTATACTCCTGCAGCTCCATAAATAAATAAGGGTCTATTGATTTTGAAAAATCTATTTGATTTGGACTTTCGGCTAACTCTAAAGTAAAAATATTGTTACACTCTTTCATGTGCCATAAAAAAAGTGTCGAATATTTTGAAAAATTATTAAATATTTCGGGCATCATTTCTTTAAGTTGACCATTCCAACAAGCTTCCTTGAGTGACCGTTGCTGATGTAGATGTTGGTGCTTGGTTTGGTTTTTTTTTCGCTGTTCTCTGTTGGTAAATTCGGTTCCGGAAACAATAACCACCTCTTGTACATTATAATATCTTGGCATAAACACTTTGTTTATACCCATAAACGCAGTTTTGTGTACTTTATTATATTTATACTGATTTTTACTGGTGGTTATTACTTATAAAAGCGCTTTTACAACATTGGCTACCAGTTGTGGTCGGCCTAATGTATAATAATGCAGCACTGGGACGCCAGCTTTTTTTAGCTCTTTGGATTGTTCTAAAAGCCACTCCTGTCCAATCTTTTCTACATCTAAATCAGTTTTACAGCTCGCAACCGCTTCGGATAATGGCGTTGGTAAGTCTATATGAAAGGTTTTAGGTAATATAGAAAGTTGCTTTTTAGTATAAACCGGCTTTAAACCGGGAATAATAGGAACCTTAATTCCAAGATCTCTACATGATTTTACAAAAGAGAAATACTTGGCATTATCAAAAAACATTTGGGTTATTATATAGTCTGCTCCTGCGTCTACTTTTGCTTTTAAATTTTTTAAATCGATCTCCATATTAGGCGCTTCAAAATGTTTTTCGGGATAACCTGCCACACCTATACAAAACTTTGTTTTAGAAGTGTTTTTTAAATCCTCTTCTAAATAAATACCCTCGTTTAAATTAACGACCTGCTTTAATAAATCAATCGCATATTTATGACCACCCGGTTCTGGCTCAAACGCCGACTCGTTCTTTGCAGCATCTCCCCTTAACACCAATACATTGTCTATTCCTAAATAATTTAAATTAATTAAGGCATCTTCTGTTTCGCTAACACCAAATCCTCCACAAATTAAATGCGGCACAGTGTCCACTTCATATTTATTCATAATAGCCGCACAAATAGATTCTGTACCAGGCCTCTTTCTCACAACCACTTTTTCAAAAGAACCATCAGATCTTTTTTTAAACGTATGCTCACTTCTATGATAGGTAACATTTATGAACGCAGGATTATATTCCATCAATGGGTCTAGATGCGTATATAAAGACTGAATGCCCTTTCCCTTTAACGGTGGTAATATCTCAAACGAAATAATTGTTTTATCCGATTGGCCAATATGGTCTGTTACTTTCATGAAATCAATATTTAAATAAAGATATAACCAAAAGAAAAACTATCAAAGATTGTTTGCTGAATAATCTGCTTTTTCTTGATTTTAATAATTAAAATATTACTTACTTATTTGTTATTTGATTTACTTTTGTAAAAAACATGCAAGAGCCTTTAACCATTTATACAAAAAACTTAGTCAAAAGATATAGCAACAGGACTGTTGTTAATAACGTTTCTTTTGAGGTAAGCCAAGGCGAAATCGTTGGGCTTCTTGGGCCCAATGGCGCAGGAAAAACAACTTCTTTTTATCAGGTGGTAGGTTTGGTAAAGCCCGACAGTGGAGATATTTTTTTAAATGATTCAAAAATAACGCAAGCCCCAATGTATAAGCGGGCCAAAATGGGCATTGGTTATCTTCCCCAAGAAGCAAGTATTTTTAGAAAGCTAAGTGTAGAAGAAAATATTATAGCCGTTTTAGAAATGACAGCATTAAATAAAGAGGAGCAAAAAGAAAAGCTTGAATCCCTTTTAAACGAATTTCGACTTCAGCATGTTAGAAAAAATAATGGGGATACACTTAGTGGTGGAGAAAGAAGGAGAACCGAAATTGCCCGCGCATTGGCTGTTAATCCTAAATTTATTTTATTGGACGAGCCCTTTGCTGGTGTTGACCCTATTGCCGTTGAAGATATCCAAGAAATTATTGCGAAGCTTAAATATAAAAACATTGGCATTTTAATAACCGATCACAACGTTAACGAAACCCTTTCAATTTGTGACCGAGCCTATCTATTAATTGACGGCACCATTTTTAAACACGGCACCGCAGAAGAGCTTGCCAGCGATGAACAAGTAAGAAGCCTTTACCTCGGAAGAAATTTTGAACTCAAGCGTAAAGATTATTTGCACGAACAAGCCGCTAGACAATAAAGAAAGATTTATAATAAATATTCATACGAGATAATTTAATTATCTTTCCATACATGAAGTTTCTTTCTTCAACAATATCAAAGTTGGCAAGGATGCGCCTTTGGCGAATTAAAAATTGGACAAGCCATTCTATTGATGCGCAAAGAGCCGTTTTACAAGACCTTGTTACCACAGCACAATACACTCAATTTGGAAAAAAATATAACTTCTCTTCGCTTTTTTCTTTAAAAGAATATAAAAGAAAAGTACCTATACATGAATACGAAGACCTACAACCTTATATTGAACAGATGCTGAAAGGTGAAGAAAATGTACTTTGGAATACACCAGTTAAATGGTTTGCTAAAAGCAGCGGAACAACAAACAATAAAAGCAAGTTTATTCCTGTAAGCGACGAAAGTTTACAAGAAAATCATTTTAAAGCAAGTAAAGATGTGCTGACTAATTACTATAACAACTTTCCGTCAAGCGATTTGCTCACTGGAAAAGGTTTGGTGGTGGGCGGGTCACACCAAATAAATCAACTTAATGAAGATATTCAATATGGAGACCTCAGCGCCGTTTTAATACAGAACACTCCCTTTTGGGGGCAGTGGCTTCGAACGCCGGAACTTAGCGTTGCCTTAATGGACGATTGGGGAGAAAAAATTGAAAAGCTCGCTCAGTCAACCGCTAACGAAAATGTAACCTCTTTAGCGGGCGTTCCCACGTGGACCCTTTTATTACTCAAACGTATTTTAGAAATAAAGCAAAAGGAATACATCAAAGATATTTGGCCAAATCTTGAGCTCTATATAAATGGAGGCGTTTCGTTTATTCCATACCGTGATCAATTTGAAAAAATTATTGGTAAAAAAATAAACTACCTCGAAATATATAATGCAAGCGAAGGTTTTTTTGCCGGTCAGGAAAATCCAAATGATGATGGAATGACGCTATTCACAGAGCATGGTATTTTTTATGAGTTTATGCCCATTGAAGAATATGGAAAAAAAATTCCAAATACAATTGGGCTGGATAAGGTTATTCCTGGTAAAAATTATGCTATAATAATTACTACTACCGGTGGCTTATGGCGTTATCTTGTAGGAGACACCATTGCTTTTACTTCGGTTGATCCTTATAAAATAAAAGTAACCGGAAGGCTGAAACATTATATAAACGCTTTTGGAGAAGAAGTTATTGTAGATAATTCAGACGCTGCGATTACTGTTGCAACCAAAAAAACAAACGCTATTATTTCGGATTATACCGCAGCGCCTATTTATTTTTCTGAAGAAAAAAACGGAGCCCATGAATGGCTCATTGAATTTGATCGAGAACCTGTTGATTTAAAAATATTTACCGAGGAGCTTGACATTGCATTAAAAAATGTAAATAGTGATTACGAAGCGAAGAGACATAAAGACATTGCGCTTGGTTTGCCAAAAATTCACTCATTACCCAAAGGAACTTTTTCTAAATGGTTACAAAAAAAAGGTCAGATTGGAGGCCAACACAAAATACCAAGGCTTAGTAATGAAAGAAATATTGTAGAAGAAATTTTAAATATGATAAATAGCTAGGTTATTTTTTTTATATCTTCATCCATATTACTTTTGCTTTTTATTATCTACTATTAAATACTAAAAATGAAATTATTACAAGGAAAAGTTGCTGTTATCACAGGTGCTGCAAGAGGAATTGGGGAAGCGGTTGCATTAAAATTTGCTGAGCAAGGATCTCAAATTGCGTTTACATATATTAGTGATAGCAGTGCCGAAAAAGCGGCTGCGCTTGTTCTTAAAATTGAAGCACTTGGAACTAAGGCAATGGCATTTCAAAGCAATGCGGCTGACTTTAATGCTTGTGAAAAACTGATTAATGATGTTATTGCCACATTCGGACAAATAGATATCTGTGTAAATAATGCAGGGATTTCTAAAGATAATTTATTACTTAGAATGACACCTGAACAATGGAACGAAGTCATGCGCGTAAACCTTGATAGCGTCTTTAATATGACCAAGCACGTAATCAAGCCCATGATGAAGGCTAAAAGCGGTAGTATTATTAATATGAGTAGCGTTATTGGAGAGATGGGAAATGCTGGGCAAAGTAGTTATGCTGCAAGCAAAGCTGGCGTTATTGGTTTTACAAAAAGTGTTGCTAAAGAACTAGGAAGTAGAAATATTAGATGTAATGCGATTGCGCCTGGATTTGTAGAAACCGATATGACAAGTTATTTAAAAGATGGAAATAGTGCTGATAAATATAAGTCATTGATACCACTTGGAAGATTTGCTAGCGCAGAAGATATTGCAAATGTCTGTCTTTTTTTAGGAAGCGATCTGGGGAATTATATTACCGGCCAAACCATCAGCGCCTGTGGAGGAATGAATATTTAATTTTAACCGCTTTTTCTAGTAACAAATACTTTATGCTAAATTCTTACGAAAAACTCTTACAGGAAAATAAAAATTGGGCAATCGAACAAGTAAAAAAAGATCCTTCTTTTTTTAGCCGCTTATCTCATATTCAGACACCTGAATTTTTATGGATTGGTTGTAGCGATAGTCGCGTTCCTGCTGATAAAATTACAGGTACGCAACCTGGAGAAATTTTTGTACACCGCAACATTGCGAATATGGTTGTGCATACAGACATCAATCTTTTAAGCGTATTGGAATATGCGGTGGAAGTGCTAAAGGTTAAACATATTATCGTTTGCGGTCACTATGGTTGCGGAGGTGTTAGGGCTGCTATGAGTAAAGAGTCTTTTGGTATTATTAATAAATGGCTAAGAAATATTAAAGATGTTTATCGCATGCATGAGAACGAAATTAACAAGGAAAAAACGGAAGAGGAAAAGACCAATAAACTAGTTGAATTAAATGTTCGTGAACAAATTTTAAATCTTGCTAAAACATCTATTGTTCAAAAAGCATGGAAAAATGAACAACGCCCTCACTTACACGGTTGGGTGTATGGGCTAAATGATGGTATTATAAAACCGGTTTGCGAAATGGAACCCGGTAGTCGGATTGATCCAATTTATGAATACGATAACCTATAAAGTATTATGACGCCTTCTTTACTCATTAATAAATTCGGCCTTCTTCCTCATCCAGAAGGTGGGTGGTATAAGGAAAACTATAGAAGCAACGAGCGTCTTGATAAGACAATGCTACCTGAAAGATTTAATGGTTCGAGATCAATTTCAACCGCTATTTACTTTTTACTTGAACAAGGAAATTTTTCTGCTTTTCATAGAATTAAAAGCGATGAGTGCTGGCATTTTTATTGCGGTGGTTCTCTGCTAATATATATTATTCAAGATAACGGCAGTATGGATATTGTTTCTCTTGGAAATAATATTGAGAAGGGTGATCTTTTTCAATATGTAGTTCCGGCAAATTGCTGGTTTGCAAGCAAGCCGGCAAACGAAGCTCTCTTTTCTTTTGTTGGGTGCACCGTTGCGCCTGGCTTTGATTTTGATGACTTTGAAATGGCAAACGCAAATGACTTATCAAACAAATACCCAAATCACGCGGCTGCGATAAAATCATTATGTAGATAATTTTTGCTGCTTGTTGAAAACTTGCTGTCTACTTTTTATGATTTAATAAATAGACTTAATAACTTTCATGAAAATTACTCGGCCTTGTTCTATTTCTTATGATTCAACCTGTAACAATAAAAAACAACCCATCGGTTTTTAGCAGTCATGACTTTGCGGCCGTTGTTGTTAATTCCCTCTCGGGAGAAAAATCTCTCGTCTCGCTAAGTAATTTCAAAATGGGAGATGTATTAACTATTTTTTTTGCGGGAAACACTTTTAATGTGCCAAATTATCTTACCATTCAGATTGATACAAATACACACATTTCCCTATCCCCCGATTTTCTACAATACACAAACCATAGCTGTAATCCCAATGTATTCTTTGATACTACTTCTATGAAACTAATTGCATTAAAAGAGATTAGCGCAAAAGATCAGCTTTGTTTTTTTTATCCTTCAACGGAACTCGATATGGCTCAGCCTTTTGAATGTAGGTGCGGGTTAAATAATTGTTTACACACCATTCGAGGTGCACTTCATGTTCCAATTGATCTACTATTAAAATATAAATTAACTGATTTTGTACAAAGAGAGATCGGTAAAAAATCTATTTCATAAATGTCTACCGCCTTAGTTTCTCTTCTTAATAGCTTTTCTAGTGACGAGTATTCTAAATTAAAAGTTTGGGTACTAGCGCCTCATTTGGAATCTAAAGACAAAAACATAGACTACTATTATGATTTTTCTCAGAGCATTGAAGAGTATAATAGAGTTTTTAAAGCGCTGGCCATTAATTGGAAATGGCAACCCATTAATTTAGTAAATCAAAAAATAATTATTGCCGATATTGCCAATGAAAAAAAGTTAGGCCATTGTTTTCCTATTGTTATCAACCTTTGCGATGGAGATGAGATAAATGGAACGCCCGGAATTTCTATCATTAAATCATTAATAGAAAATGAACTTATTTTTACTGGCGCTGATGAATATTTTTACAATATCACCACGTCAAAAATACCAATGAAAAAATCTTTTGATGAGGCGGGGGTTGCAAATGCAAAATGGATGGCTATTTATTCTTCCGCTATTAACACAAAAGATGTTTTTGATTATTTAGGCACTCCAATAATCATAAAACCTGCAGTTTCTGGAGGAAGCATGGGTGTTGGAATAAAAAATGTTGTTGAAACAGAAGAAGAGCTTCGGTTGTTGTTGAATGATTTATTTGAAGGGTATCACGGATGGAACTTAACTACGGATGGATTAATTGCAGAACGTTTTATTGTTGGTCCCGAATTCACTTCTTTTGTTTGCGGTTATTATGATAAACCAAACGAAGCGAAAGTGTTTATGCCGGTTGAACGCGTTTTTCATCCTTCATTGCCAGAAAAAGAAAGGTTTCTTTCATTTGATCGTCTTTGGGAAATCTATGAGAAAGAAACTTCAATGCCAAACGAAGAAAACTTTTACGAATACCAAATACCAAATAGTAACCTAATCGATTCCATTAAAAAATTAAGCTGGGATGCTTTTATAGCAAATAAAGGAACAGGGTATACCAGGGTTGATATTAGAATGGATGCACCATCCCAAAAGTTGTTTGTATTAGAAACGAATGCACAATGCGGAATAAGTGAAGATGAAAATTTTACTTCAATCGGGGCTATTTTAAAGTTCTCTGATGTTACTTTTACACAATTGATTGAGTCGATATTAATAAATGCAATTAATAGATACAAAGATGGGTTTAAATTAAATAGCTGATGGACAAACGAAAAAATGAAAATGACATAATGAGGGTTTGTGTATTACAACCAGACTACTCCACATCAGGTGTTGATTATAAAAACTATGACCCTCCAAGAGACTTATCAAAACTTCTTCCAAATGCTATTGTTGATCATGTTTTTTTAAATAAACTATCTACCTATAAACAACTTAAAGAGCTTAGTAAAAAGAATTATACCGTCTATGTAAACCTTTGCGAAGGTTATTTAGAATGGGATATACCCTCAATTGATGTTGTATATTTTTTAGAGCAACTCAACCTTCCTTTTACCGGACCGTCTTCTGTTTTATATGACCCTTCAAAAGAGCTAATGAAATACGTGGCCTATTTAGAAGGAATAAAAACGCCGCAGTATGCCCTGATTGAAAAAATAGAAGATATTGAATTGTCGTGTAGTCATTTACATTATCCCTTATTTGTAAAACCATCAAAGGCTGGAGATAGTCTTGGTATTGACGCTTTTTCTTTTGTGAAAAATATTCAGGAGTTAAAAAACAAAATTGCAACCATCGTTGATGACTATGGACCTGTATTAGTGGAAGAGTATATCGATGGGCGTGAGTTTACCGTAATGTTGGTTAATAATCCAGAAAAAAATAAAACACAAACGATATATAATCCTATAGAGTACATTTTTCCAGAGGGTGTTTTTTTTAAAACATACGACCTAAAGACATCTTCGCTACATCCTAATTCAAATGTGGAATTAAAAGATGAAGTAATTGTGCAACAATTAAAAAAAGCCTCTGCAGCAATATTTAATGGCTTTGGTGGCGTAGGTTATGCACGATTAGATTTTAGGATGAACGATAACGGAGAGTTGTTTTTTCTAGAAATTAACTTTACTTGTTCTGTTTTTTACGAAAACGGTTATGAGGGTTCTGCTGATTATATTTTAAAAAACAACGGCGTTAGTCCATCTGACTTTTTACAAAAAATTATTAACGAAGGAATAGCACGACATAATAGAAAGCAAAAAGTATACAAAATGAAGGGCAATGCTATTGCAGGTTATGGTATCTATGCTGCCAGTAACATTGAGTTGGGTGAGGTGATTTTCAATGGGGAAGAGCGAGCACAACGGATTGCTACAAAGTCACATATAAATTCAACTTGGAATGTTAAAGATTTAGAAAATTTTAAAAAATACGCCTATCCTGTAAGCAATGAGGTATTTTTGCTTTGGGATGAGAATCCAGCAGAGTGGGCTCCTCAAAATCATAGTTGCGAAGCCAATACTGTCTATAAAGGTCTTAATGTTGTTGCTTTACGTGCGATTAATAAAAACGAAGAACTAACCCTTGATTATGCTCATTTTTTGGATGAAAACATGGAGCCTTTTCTTTGTTCTTGTGGCAGCAAAAAATGCAAAGGACTTATTGTAGGTGTTAATAAAAACTCTATAAGCTTAAGAGAGTCTTCGGGCAACAATTAGAATCTTTTTTCTTGTTTCCATACTAACTACTTTCCCTTTTTATTCCTTTATTTAATCCGTGATTTATAGCGGAGTTTATTTATTTTTTAAACACTTGTTTATGGCTGGTTTGGATGTAATAGGAAAGTTAATGAAGCGATATCGTTTAAAGTTAACATTTACGTACACGCTTTTTTGTTTAGAAATGCTTGGTTCGTTATTAAGGCCCTATTTTCTTGGCGTGGCTGTTAATGATTTAATTAAAGGCAGCTATCACGGTGTCATTGTTTTATCTATTGTTCATTTGGCCTGGTTAATTATTGGAACCGCAAGACATATGTATGACACTAGAACATATTCTGGTATTTACGCTTCTTTGGTAACTCGTTTTTTGTCTAGGAGAATTGCGCGATCAGATATTTCGAAATTAAGCGCGCATAGCACCCTTTCAAGAGAGCTTGTAGATTTTTTAGAAAGCGACTTGCCTTATATAATTGAAGCGCTTTATAATATTATTGGCTCGCTAATCATTTTGTATTTTTATAACAGCAAGGTTGTTCTTGTTTGTTTTATTATACTACTTCCTGTAATGATTATCAGCTATGTTTATGGTAAGAAAATGAGTCGTCTTACTAGGTTAAAAAATGACGAGCTCGAAAAACAAGTAAGCATAATTGCTGTGGGTAATGACGCTTCAATAAAAAAACATTATTCAACATTAAGAAAATGGCAAATCAAAATATCTGATAAGGAGGCTATTAATTTTGGTCTAATAGAGCTTATGGTATTATTTGTTATTGGGATCTCTCTTATTATTTCTTCGAATTTATTTGGTGTAACAATGCTCGCCGGAAATCTAATTGGTATTTATAATTATATTTTAAAGTTTGTTTCAGGATTAGATACAATTCCCTATTCTGTTCAAAAGATATCCTCTTTGAAAGATATTATAAGAAGAATTGAATTTCAAAAAGATGATATTTCTGCTTACCCTTTTCAAAAAGAAAAGAATATTTACATTCAAGGAAAATTAAAGCTTTCTGCATAATTAAACCCTAGTAACCAGCAGTGTTTCTTCGTCTAAATAAAGATATCCAACATCATAGCAACAATAAAGCATGGCACCCGTTTTTATCGTTTGAACGTGTGTATAATATTTAAATTGAAAGCCGTCTAATAATATATCTTCTTTTTTTATTTTAATTATTGTTTCTTCACTCACAAAAAAACTAAGTATTCTTCTATTTTTTCCAATTACGTGGTTAATGTTGCGCATAAGATTTGTTGAAGCTGCGTTTATTTGATTGTTAAAAATATTTCTGCAATAGTCATTACAAAACTTTTTATCTGTTCTTCCCTTAATTTGTTTTTTACAATACAGGCAGTTTTTGGTTTCGTGTAAAACATTTTCCATTTTTTATTTTAAAATAAGCACTTAGTAAAACTATTTCCCGGTTTTTTAAACGCTTACAAATAGTTTTTTTCAACAACAAACGAATAATGCTTGTTATTTTCTTACCGTAGACACAATTTTGTTGTGTTAAATCGAAGGCGCCTCGAAATAACTGAAATACTTATTATTAACAAAAAAATATACTATTATGTACTCACTAAGAAACAAAGTTCAATTAATTGGAAACCTTGGAAAGCTGCCAGAAATTAAAACAACCGATTCTGGAAAGCGACTGGTAAAATTTTCTCTTGCTACAAATGAAATATACACCAACGCGAAGGGTGAAAAAGTAAAAGAAACCCAATGGCACAATTTGGTTGCCTGGGGAAAGTTGGCTGATATTGCAGAAAAATATCTAAACAAGGGTTCTGAGGTTGCCATTGATGGGAAATTAATTACAAAGGATTACACCGATAAAGATGGTAAAAAAAAGTATGTTACCGAAATTCAGGTAAACGAACTTTTATTGCTGGGTTCAAAAAATTCTGCGTAATGATGGACGGTTGATACTGAAAGCCGATTGTATAATATAGATCGGCTTTCATTTTTTAAAATCT
>Ga0114960_10002277_pt1 | contig 15076 bp, 13 predicted proteins | sample C_130625_MF_Meta_FD_92637 | JGI IMG/M metagenome (GOLD analysis project Ga0114960, IMG submission 92637) | Freshwater microbial communities from Lake Croche, Canada to study carbon cycling - C_130625_MF_MetaG | ecosystem: Environmental > Aquatic > Freshwater > Lake | place: Lake Croche, Canada... | reverse complement strand
TCAAAAATGTTTATAGTTTGGCTCCACTCAACTTTTCAAAAAAGTTGATCAAAAATGTTTATAGTTTGGCTCCACTCAACTTTTCAAAAAAGTTGATCAAAAATGTTTATAGTTTGGCTCCACCTTTTTAAAAGGTGGATTAAAAGGTGGATTAAAAGGTGGATTAAAAGGCAATTATTTCCAAATCATTCAAACTCCAATATTCACAACCTCCACCAGGAATAGGTCTTTTTATTATAAAAGGCATTTTCTTCTCTTTAAGTTCCAATTCTGCAATAATATATCCATCAACAATATTTTCAGGAACTTTTATAAATGGTCTAGAACCGGTTTCAATTTGTTTAGATCTTTGACCTAAAATACGCGCTCTTTCATATTTTGTTAAATAGGGAATAGTTCTATGGAGTGGATCAATAATTATACCATCACTATTTCTAACAACAATAGAAAGTTTAGAAATTTCATCATAGTTATGACTCAAACATTCTGGATGAAATTCATCAATATAATTTTTTACTAATTCAGAATCAAATTTTTCCAAATAATTATCATTATATTCTTCATCCTCTTCATCTTCATCATCAATAATCATTAGTTGTTTTTGTTTCTTAGGTTTCTTTTCAGAAACTTTTTTTTTGGTAATAATTATATTTTCTTCTGTATCATCTTCATCTTCTTTTTCCTCCTCATCTGAATCATCCGCATCATCATCACTTTCTACCAAAGTTGCTTCTTCATCATCAGGTATAAATTCTTCAACATCAGTATCTTCATCTACATCTGCATCATCTAGATCAGAATCCTCATCTATAATAGGAGGTTTAACTATAGGTACATCTATAGGCTCATCCTCTTCAGAATTAGTTTCAGATTGATTTTCTTCTGATTCAGAATAATATTCGTCGTCGCTCATTGTTGTATAATAAATATAGATACTTTTAAATAATTAATTTCAATTTTCTTTTAAATAAAAAAAGAAAATTAAATCAAATAAAGAAACCCTAAATAAAAGCATACAACATTACGAATAATCCTGCAATATGTAGTAAGCCGTGGTAAAATAAATGTTCATCACAACACCATTCTTTTGTAGAATAATAATCACTTCTATAAAAAGCATATATAGTTAAAATACCCAAAAGTAAATATAAAAATAATACTAGACCGGATAATTTTTTATAAAATAATATGTAGGTAATAAATAAAAATGAAGTTAATTTAGCTATTCTTGCATCTATTTTATGAATTAATGAATTATTTTCAGGATTATACCAGAATAATTGAGAAAATAATAAACAAAAAAATAATGCACATGCTAAAATATTTTTTTCTAAATTTTTATGAATACTAAAAAAATAAATAATTAAAGCCACTAAAAATAATGCACTTGTAATACATAAATAATATGGTTTCAAAATATTTCCCATATAGTTATATATATTTTATTAATAAAATTATTTATACAGTTTCGTTTGTTTTCCAAATAGTGTCGCAATCTGAACAAAGATAAATATATTTCATGTTTGCATCATCATAACGAATATAAATAATTTCACGTGATTTATCCTCTGTATTAGTAACACAATCTGCGTTAGGACATAAAATATTACTAATTCGTGGTAATGTTGGGTCCAATTTTGTATATTTATTTACAATATGACTAAATGACTGCTCTGATTTTTTTACTTGTGTTTTTGATACACAAACATTTTCAATTGCTAATAACTTGTCTTCATTGCCGCACTTTCTACAATAATATACTAATTTATTTGGATCGTCACTATTAATACGAATATAATACATATTTGAGCAGTTAGTACAGAAATGCATGTTTAATATAATATAAATAGATTGTATTTATATTATTTTCATTCAATTTTTTATATTATTTATTTATCTAAATAAACAGCAACATTTCTTCCTCCAGGATAAGTGTATATAACAACAAATCCATTTTGAACAAATTTGAAATCACCACTACCTTGAAGAATTCTACAATAAAAAGTTTGACCAGGAAGATAGAATCCAGTTTCTGGATTTATTGGTGCATTTGGAGGAATACTAAATAAAAAAACAATAGTTCCTAGTTCACCCAAATCTAATGTGCCTATGAAAGAATTAGGAGAACCTTGATTAGTAAAGCTTGAACCTATATAATATACAGTACCAACTTTACTACCATCCGCATTTAACTCAAAATTTTCCGAGTATAATTCATAATTTTGTGGAGGAGGAAATGAAAAAACATCACTAACACTACTTAGATCATACGTAAGAGTCAAATCAGCAGCAGAACCATTAACAATTGGCATTTATAGTATTACTTAATATGAAAAAATCTTCAAATAAAATAATTCTAAATTTTTTATTTAGAATTATTTTCAAAAAATGTTATATTATAATTTACTTTACTTATCTAAATAAACATATACATATCTTCCTCCAATATAATTATTAATAACAACAAATCCATTTTGAACAAATTTAAAATCTCCACTACCTTGAAGAATTCTACAATAAAAAGTTTGTCCAGGAAGAGAGAATCCAGTTTCTGGATCTTTTGACGCATTTGGAGGGATACTAAATAAAAAAACAATAGTTCCTAGTTCACCTAAATCAAGCGTACCTACGAAAGAAGTAGGAGAACCTTGATTCGTAAAGACTGAACCTATAAAATATACTATTCCAACTTTTTTATTATCTTTAGATAATTCAAAATTTTCAGAGAATAATTCATATTTTTGTGGTGCAGGAAATGAATAAACAGAACTAACAGTACTTAATTCAAAAGTAAATTCTAAATCAGGTGCAGATCCATTAACAATAGGCATTATAGTATATCTTATAATTAATATTTTAATAAAAAAATAATTCTAAAAATAACTATTTAAAATTATTTTATTTGGAAAAAAATAAATATTTTCATTTATCATAAATGAGTCTTGGTGGTTCTAGTAACGCAAATGGATTTAATCCTATTACAATTCGCAGTCTTTTTTTCGCTATTAAAGATGAAACTTTAAATCAAACTTTACTAACTGGATTTGGTCCATTAGTAAACGAATTAAATGTATCTGTTACTTTAAAATTACCTATTTCATTAGTTCCTGTTTTAAATACATTAGATGATGATGCTAAATTATGTGTTGAAACAATGAAATATGGTTTAATTGAGTACTTAAGTGTCACAATAATACAATGTTTTGTAACTGCCAAATATGATTTGTTTAGTGCTGTTTCAAAAGATAGAAACTTATCTGCTGAACAATTCATAAGCGATTTTTCATCTCAAATTGATACGATGACTGATATTATTGTATTATCTTTATGTAACTATATTAAAGAAAATGCTAAGTTAGGTTTGTCAAACAATATCAATAAAGAACTAGCAACAAGAGTAATACTAGAACACGTATCATTAGACTTACTTTTATCAGGATTATTTAATCCTGATCTTCTTAATGTACCTTCTTCAAGAATTGGTGGTTTTTTTACACAAGCTATTGACTTTGCGCAAGATAAAATGAACGCATATGTGTCACCACATTTAAATGTTTATGAAGTACCGATTTGGTATTTAAAAAATTTTAATGATTATATTAAACCAACAATAATCAATTATATTCAAGTAAATTCTTTAAAAAATTTAGGTGTAAGCTTACCGGTAACACCATTAAATTTCCCTCCATCTGATGATTATTTAGTTAACTTGTACATAAGTATAGATTCACCAGTAGCGAGTCCTGCAGAAACTTCTGTAGGTACTTATGCTGTTGATGCATGGAATCAATACATCGGTGGTCTTGCTATAATTAATCAATCACTTACTAGAGTTTAAATACAATAACAACTATATAAATATATAATCACAATATTGATTTTATATTTTACAAATTTTCAAATTATTTTTTTTTGTAAAATTTAGAATAAAAATATTTAGTATAATATGTCAGGTTTACTTGGTAATACAAATTCAACAGGAAGCAATGTTACGCCTACAATACGTCAACTTTTTGAAAAAATCGCTGATGAAAAACTTGCTAGAACTATTTTAACTGGTTTTTCTTATTTAATTTCTTCGTTACAAATTTCAGTAACATTACAGTTACCAAATACTTTGGTACCAATTTTAGATACATTAACCCCTACTGGAAAAATAACTGCTGACACACTCAAAGTGCCTACGCTTGAATATTTACATGTTACATGTATACAATTATTTGTAATGTACAATTATGATATTAAAAATAAAGTTTCAAAAGATCATGATCTTACTACAGAGCAATTTATAGCTCAATTTACAGCAGATATTGATAAGTATACTGATGTTTGTTGTATAACTTATTGTAATTATATTAAGGAAAATGCAAACAAAGGATTAGAAGATAATTATAACAAAGAGTTAGCAACTAGAGTTTTAGTAGAAGGGTTGTTTTTTGCATTAATTATACAACCTGCATTTAATCCTGCTTTAATAGATTTATCCCCATCATTATGTGGAGGTGCAATGTTACTTGGTATTGATTTTGTACAAGATAGAGTAAATACAAACGTTTTACCAAATTTAAAATTTGAAGATGTAGTTCCTTTTTATTTAAAATATTTTAATGACTTTTTCAAGCCTATTATACTAGATTATTTTGTGAGAAAATCTAAAAAATTTTTAGATTTGGAACTACCTATTAGACCTTTAAATTTACCTCCTACAAATGATCCTTTACTTATTGCGGCTTTAAATGGATCAGAAGTAAATCCTAGTCCTGCTGAATTTTTTAGTGCTGTATACATGATTCCTGTTTGGAATCAAATCATTGGTGGATTAGAATTAACATCTCTTGGTTTTATTGAAAAACCAAATTAACAAAAACAAAATAAATATATAATCAAAATATTGATTTTATATTTTACAAAACACAACTGTTTAATTCATTCAAACGTTCAATAATTTTATTATAATTCACATTAACAGACATACTATAGTAACCGGTTTTAAAATTAACTTCTTGATTTTTCATTTCCTCATTTTTGGAATGTGCAAATTCTAGTAGTTTGTCCACATTTTTAATAAAATTTTCTTTTACAAATGGATAAAAATTTTCAAAAAAAGGCATATAAATACCTTCTCTTCTATACAAAATATCACATACAGCAGTTCGCAAATTAGAAAATTCTATAATTTCATTATAGAAGTGCATATCTTTATGATTAGCAGTAACTCCAGGTTCATTCAATAATGGATCTTTACAAAGCAATGTGCATAATGTTAAAAGAATAGTGGAAATAGTCTGACAAGATGTCCATTGCTCTCCTCTCCATGTATTCAAGAGAGAAACACATACTTTCCCACAAACATATAAATTAGGATTAAAACGAACTTTCTCACCATTAGTGCAGTGCTTCACTTTTGGAGGACTATGTGGGTAATCGGTTGGATAGCTAATCTCAAAAAAATAATTTCCTCCAAAATAAGGTGTATCTGATGGACCAATAATCAGTGCATATCCTTTTAACATATCACTATCATCATGAATATAATAAATACCTTGTTCAGTAAGCGGATTTTTCAAAATTTGTTTAACATCTCTCAATAATCGGGTAATACTTTGTTTTGTAATAATTTGATTTGACATTAATATACTACTAACATAATATTTAAACCCATTTTTTATATCATTTACATATATGCATCTCTCTAAAAAAATAAATTATATTTCACTCTTTATATCGTTTTTAATATTGTATTAAAATGAATATAAAAGCAAAATATAAAAAAAATGAAATAGAAATATATTCATATATTATATTATACAATGAGTGCAACACCAATGAAATCATCACAATTTACAGATTTAAATGAATTTTTGGCAAAGCATAGCAATAAGAGTGGTGGTGCAGAAAATACACAATATACACATACAAGAATTCCTGATAAAAGTTTGAATATTTATCCAGGTTGTTATACTATTCCAGAAGAAGACAAAGACACATTTTATACTTTATATTATGAAAAAATATTTGAAAAAAAACAAAAAGAATATTTGACTGAAAAACAACTAGAAAATGGAGGACCATTAGCAGTTGATTTTGATTTCAGATATAATTATGACGTAGATACTAGACCACATACTAGCGATCATATAAATGATATGATTTGTGAATATTCAGATCTACTTAAGGAATGCTATTTAATAACACCAGATGTTCCATTTCATGTATATATTTTTGAAAAACCAAACGTAAATAGGTTAGCAGATGGTTCTTTGACAAAAGACGGAATTCATATGATTATTGGAATGCAAGTAGACCATACTATGCAACTGATAATTCGTGAGAAAATGATTCAGAAATTGGAAGAAATATGGGACATGCCAATTATCAATAGCTGGGATTCAGTTTTAGACGAAGGTATTAGCACAGGAAAAACTGGTTGGCAGCTATTTGGCTCTAGAAAGCCGGGTAATGAAGCATATGAGTTAACTCATCATTATATAATGACACTTGATGGTGCAGATAATAATTTTACCATGGATGAAAAAGATGTCAGCAAATTTGATCTCAAAAAAGAATTTGAGAAATTATCTGTTCGTTATAAAAATAATCCAAAATTTGAAATAAATCCAAAAATAATTGATGAATATAATAAACGTCTTCAAGCAAAAGGGCAAAAAATTATAAAAAAAGCATCTTCTAGGACAAAGATGAATTTAATTATAGAAGATGATGATTTAGAAGAAGATCATATTTCTATTCATGATATTAAAGATAAAGAAACATTAGAAAAAGCAGTAAATTTATTATTAAAAAATTTAAAAGATAATAATCAATATGAAATCATAGAAATTCATAATTTTACACAGGCTTTACCTGCAAAATATTATGAACCAGGATCACATCTAGTTAATAGACAAGTTGCATTTGCTTTAAAGCATACAGATGAACGATTATTCTTATCTTGGGTTCAGTTGAGAAGCAAAGGCAGTGATTTTGATTATAATTCTATTCCTGAATTATATATATCTTGGAAAAAATTCCATAGAACAAATCAAGATGGTACAAAAGTTACTAAAAAATCAATCATGTATTGGCTTAGAAAAGATAGTTTTGAAGAATATGAAAAAATAAAGAAAGATACAATCGATCATTATTTAGAAAATGCATTTGAAACAGGAACCGAATATGATATTGCGATGGTTTTAAGACAAATGTATAAAGATAAATTTGTCTGTGTTAGTTATGATAAAAAAGGAATTTGGTTTCGTTTTCAAAATCATCGTTGGGTTACAGATAAAGGTTTATGTCTTAGAAACAAAATTTCAGAAGAATTATTTAATTTAATAACGGAAAAAGTGAATAATATTGGCGAAGAAATGAAAGAATATCAAGACGACGATACTCGTCGTGAATTTTTAAAAAAGAAGACAAGAATTATGACTGATTTAAGAATTCGTTTGAAACGTACAAATGATAAAAATAATATTATGCGTGAAGCTGCAGAGATATTTTATGATGGGGAATTTATTCGTAATATGGATACAAATAAATATTTAATGTGCTTTAATAATGGTGTGGTAGACTTTACGAATAAAGTGTTTAGAGAAGGTTATCCAGAAGATTATATTACAAAAACTACCAAGATTAATTATATTCCTGTAGAAGAATTTAGAGGCGAAAATGTTACAGAATACAAAGAAACTATAGATCACCTAAATGAATTTATGAATAAATTATTCCCAATTCCAGATCTAAACAGATATATGTGGGATCATTTATCATCTTGTCTTATTGGTGCAAATAAAAATCAAACTTTTAATGTTTACCATGGTTCGGGAAGTAATGGTAAATCCATTCTTGCAGACTTAATGTCAGTAACATTAGGAGATTATAAGGGAACTATTCCCATCACTTTAGTAACTGATTCACGCGGTAAAATTGGTGGTACATCCGATGAAGTTCTTAAATTAAAAGGTGTCAGATATGCAGTCATGCAAGAACCTCAAAAGGGTATGAAATTGAATGAAGGTATTATGAAGGAACTTACTGGTGGTGATCCGCTTCAAGCAAGAGGACTTTATTCAGAATCAGAAATATTTGATCCGCAATTTAGCTTAGTAGTTTGTACAAATAATTTGTTTGACATTGAGAGTAATGATGATGGTACTTGGAGAAGAATTAGAAAATGTGATTTTAAATCCAAGTTTATTGATGAAGGAGAAACATATAATGATGAAACTCCTTATATCTTTATTAAAGATAAAAGCCTTAAAGATAAATTACCATCATTCGCTCCAGTATTTGCTAGCTTATTAGTTGATCGTGCATTTAAAACTGGAGGAGTAGTAGAGGATTGTGAAACTGTCTTACAAGCTTCTAATAAATATAGAAATGGTCAAGATCACATTAATGCATTTATTCAGGAAATGATTATACGAACAAATGATAACAAGCAAGTTATTGGCAAAGGTGGTCTAACACAAGCATTTAAAGTTTGGTTTGAGCAATCACAAGGTTCTAGAAAAGTTCCAAAAGGCGAAGAGCTTTATGAAGCAATTACAAAGAAATTTGGAAGCCCAAATACAAAAGATGGAAAATGGCATGGAATTAAATTTGTTGAACCAGAAGAGGAAGATGATGAAGAAGAAGTTTAAATTAAAATAAAAAAATTTATATTGTAAAAATATTTATTATATTTTTATAATAAATATTTTTTATAAATTAAGTCTGTCTATAAATTTTTAAAATGATTATAATTTGTTTGTGCATCTAATTCTTCTTTATATACATTTTTAGGTATTAATTCATAAATTGTATATACAATATAAATAAATAAACCTAAAAACCATGTTGAAACAAATGGCAACAAAAGAAGTCCAATAAAAGTAGCTAACCTAATCTTCCAATCTGTTTTTGATGGATATATAAGAGAGAATATAGCAAAACAAAAAATACAAATACAATAAATAATAAGAATAATATAATAATAATAAAATTTTAATACATCTACTTGTTGATCTTGATAAAAAGTTTTACGTTCATTTGTAAGAACATCACTTGTCGTATTTTTTAATGATTTTACTAATTCAGCATTTTCTTTTTTATATTTTGAATAAAGGTCTGCTACATTTCTAAAATTGATAAAAATACCTTTATATGTTTCAATTTGTTTTTTTATTTTTTCTGTTATTTCATCATATTTTTCTTTATATTGTTCGATAGCTTTATCTGCTTTTTCTTTTAATTGTTTTTCATATAATTCATTATATGCTGCGCCTCCTGCAGTAAAAGTAACGTAATTTTTTTCAGCAACTTGTAACTGACTTGGTCCTGATATAATATTTGTTTGTGCAGTTTGCATTTTTTGCTTAAGGGCTTCAGCCTCTCTTTTTTCCAAACACGGACCATTACAACTTACCATTTTTTGCAGTTTAGAAAACATTGAATTAATTTTATTTGTTAAACCCATAGTACTATATTATATTACGATAAGAATTTAATCTATTTTATAAATTTTATAAATTTTATAAATTTTTATTACTTTCCAATTCTTTAAAGGTTATATATCTTTTATTATCTTCATCATACAAAACCAACCATAAATTATTATAACAATCATACATATTTAATGTAACTATATTTTTAAATATATCACTTCTTTTTATTACCTCTTCATGATATTTTTGCAAATTATATCCAGGTATTTTTGCATTCATGTGATGAATATGGTGATATTCTATTCCCATATAAAAATATTTTAGTAAACTTGGAATTTGAATAAATGAAGAACCAACCAATCCACTATCTCGTTGTGTCCATTTATTATTTTCAACTACATATGATGGATTATATGAATGTTGATTATGAAATACCATAAAGGAAATGGAATTTGCTAATATAAACACATATAAAAAATGTGACATTATCCCAAAGTTAAATATAGTGTATAAATACAGACAAGATAATATATTATTTATTACATGATCACACGTAACCATAAATAAAGATTGTTCAAAAGAATATGGATGTTTGTATTTTTTTATAATATAAATAAATCGCTGAATAATTCCAAAGTATACCATAGGTACAATCGTAAAAAAGACTAATGGATTTTTATATATATTGTAAAATAATTTTTCCTTATCGTTATTAGCTAAAAATTGTTTTTTTGTTAATATAATTGTTTCATTAAAAAAATAATGTTGTTCATTTTCTATATTTCCATTCGTCTTATGATGTGTATGATGATCTAATATCCAGTTAGGACTTGTAGTAACTAATGCACCTGTAATATGAGAAATTACATAGTTCAATTGTTTACTTGGTGTATATGAATTATGACAACAATCATGAAATATAATAAAAGTGCGATTCAACATAAATGCCAATAAAGGAATTGTAAATACACTTAAACAACTATTTTTAAAAAACCATAGTAAATAAAAAGAAATAAATAAATTAAAAGAATGTATAGATAAATCAATACATGCTAATTTGTAAGATGGTTTATATTTCATAAATAACTCACTTTCATTAAATTTTAAATTTGTATTAGAAGACAATAATTCGTTATCCATATTACTTAAATAAGATAATAATATTTAAATTATTTTAATATACTAATTAAACATTATATGAACTGAAGGATTCTTTTAAATTAACATCAGCTTTATATTTATATGGTGACATTTTTGCCAACCCTGCATATAAATTATCTTCAATACTTTTAATAGAACTTGGCATTTCAAAAGATTCTTGTGTACCAGTAACACATTGGTTTAATGTAGTATCATAAATCTGATCCGGTTGACAACATGCTTCACCTACGCAAATGCCTAAACTTCCTCCTGCCCATGGATCGGTGTCACTACCAGTTCCCTTAGGTGCAGAATTAGGGTCAAAAGACCAATTATATGCATCATAATTCATATTATCGCGTGATATAATAGAAGCATATGTTGTCCAAAAATATATTGCTCCTACAACACCAATAATAATAAATAATATATAATACACTCTGCTAGGTAAAATTCCTTTATTATAAATAATTGTCAAAATAATAATTGGTATTAATGTAAAAATAACAATTTTCATTAAACTAGTATGTTCGGCATATTTATCTCCATAATATTCATTGATTTCAACAAGACGAATTTTATTATTTTTTTCCATTTCCAAATATTGTAAACGTTTTTTGGTACGATTTAATTCAGTTTCAACAATATTAATAGCAGCAGTTTGCTCTTTCAAAGTTCCCGAAGACGAACTTAAAGCACTTTGATAAAAACTATTCATATCGCTTAATGTTGTGTATAATCCAGAACGAATATCAGTTAATTGTTGAATTTTTTTAATTATTTTTTGTTGTTGTTCTGATGATAATCCAGGATTATTTTCTAACTCTCTCATTAGTTCTTGCTCAGAATTTTGCAATAGTTGAATATTTTGTAAAATTTCTTCATTATTTTTAGAAATATCAGGTATTCCACTATTTGAATTTGTATTACCGGGCATATTATATAAATTATAAGAAGATAATTAAATAATATAAAATTATTTTTTATATTATTATTTTAAAGTATTTATTCTTTTAAATCTTTATTAACTAAAAGCCACCATTGTTTTTTTTCTTCGTACATTTTTCCATTTTTTCCACACATATCATTATAATTTCTTATTATAGAGCAATAATTATAATCAATAATAGATTTTTTACTATTACCATTAACCAAATAATCTCTATTATCAATTTCTTCTATTTGTGGAAATAATGAACATTTTCCAAATTTACTACCAAAAAAACTACCTCTAAAATGAGTACAATTAACGCAAAATTTAGGTTTATTAGAAGTAGAACTACATAATATAGTAGGTAAAATAGATATAATAGACATAATTGTAAAAATAAGTTCCATATATTTTGTATCTGTTAAATATATTTAAGTCTTAAATATAGTATATTCATTTAATTTTTGGTTATATTCATAGCTACCAACACACTTCCAGTTGCTAAAATAGTCCATAATAAATATTCATAGTTTTTTTGTAATACACCTATATCACTATCTTGTAGAATCTTATTAATATTATTATTCGCTGTATAACCATAATTAGTAAATGATTCTTTTGGAGTCTCACTTGTTGAGTTAAGTGTATTTATTTGATCAGTTGTTTTTTGCATTTCTGTTTCATAATCATTTAGTCCTTGTAAATTTTTATCTGCTTGATTTTCAGAAATATTTGTACCCATACTTGATTTATTTATTAAATTACTTATTTGGTTTGATTGATTTTTCATTTGTATTTCTAATCTTTCTAATTCAGCCTTTTCTGCTTCAGTAGCATTTGTTAATCCATATTTTGTAGGTAATGGACTTCCCTTTTTATAAAATTCATATTGTACAGAATCAATATTTATTGTATCGTTTGTAGCTCCTGAAGGAACTGAATTTGGTGTTTGTCCTCTAATATAAGTATCTACATGATTTAATGGTCTTGAACCACCACCATAAGGCCACATTGCACTTGACTTTGGATAACAAACATTATTTTGAAAATCATAAGCAAATCCATAACAATCATTTCTATCGCTACAAGATGTGTAACATCGTTCTATAGTTGCACCACCATATGCAGCACTTGGTAAATCCGCACCATATGCATCAAATTTTGAAAATTTTTTATAAGTTTTGGTTAACGTACCATTTTTTGAAGGATACTCATATAATGTGTCATTTTCATCTACAAAACCAAGCTTTCCGACATTTTTTTTAAAAGCTCTTCCACCAATATCATATAATGCATTACCCTCAGGACCAGAACCCGTATTTCCATCAGCCATTTTACTACAATTTGATTTTGTAGTGCTAGTATATAATACTAAATTACCATCACTTTGCATAATTAAATAAATAGAACCATCAGTAGAACCAATAAAATCACCTGCTGCTAAACTTGTACCATTAGAAATCCAAGTCCTTCCAAATTTTCCTTGTGATGCAGCATATTTTGGATTAGGTGATTTTTGTTTTCCATTTGTGTATGAGCACCATATATTTCCTTGATTATCAGATGGACTAGTTCCTCTATATATACACATATTTCCATCATCTTGTAATATTAAAAAATAAGGATTATCTTGTTCTCTACTATATACAGCATTTGACCAACCGCCACCTGACCAAGTGCCATCAGATATTTTAGTACAATTATTTCTTATACCATATCCAAATGTTTTTTGCTTATCATTTGATGCACCACATTGTGCATTTTGTCCAGTAGTACTATTTTGTAAACCAAAATATTTATAATTTAATGAAGTTGCTAGCGCTTGACAACTTTGATAATTATACAAATATGCTCCACCACTTGCAAGTGGCATAGCTCTATCCTTAGAGTCACCATAACAACCAACATAATCAGTTGCTTTTTGTGATGGTGATGCCCAAACAGCAACACCTCCTGAATTATTCACTACTAGAGAACCTTGTCCACTTAAAAATGCGCTAGTTCCAGAACCATGTGTTTTTGTATCCCATAAAGGAATTTGTGAATCTGTAACTAAACTATTTCCTAATTTAGTTGCTGTTGGCATACTATTACTTACAGCACAATACCCAGTAGAAGTTGAGTTATTTACTCCTTGTAATGCAAAATATTGATAATCATTATTTATAGCAGCTTGTTTACAAGTTTCATAAGTATATGTTCCATTAGTAACATTTCCATTTGTTAGTTGTACATTCTGAATAGCTGTTGAACGATCTGCATTACCAATAGTTCCTGCAAAAGAGATTCGTTGATTACTTGCTGAAGTAGTAAATGTTTTAGAATAAGTCGTCCATTTATTTACTGGAGGATCAAACGTAAAAAATGTTTTACCTTCTAAACCTACATTAATTGGATTAGCTTTTCCAGAACGATCACAACAATTTCTACCACAAGCAACAAAAGATATTGTATACTCTACACCTGATTCAAATTTTAAATAATCAAAAGTCCATAATTGTTGTTGTCCTTGAATAACTGCAATTTGATTACCATTAGGATATGGCATTGGAAACCCCCAAGCTGTTGAGTTATTTGCTATAACACAATTAAAATTCCAACCTGGTATTTTAGTTATATTCCATGTTAAATATTGATAACTATTTTTAGCTATTTGAGGTTCAGAAAAATTACCATTGTAAATAAAAATATTTGCTGGAGGAGAACCATCTATAAAAGTCATTAAAGGAGATTGTAAATTATCTTTATAGCAACCTACATATTTACTTTTACTATCATTTATTAAACTATCTACATATACATTTTTTCCTGCATTACCACAAGTTTCACCCATTTTCATAGGAGATCCCAAAATCAGATTTAATTCTGGTATATATCCCCCTTTAGAAATGCTATCTGGATATTTTACATTTACTGGTGTATATGTCGTTGTAACACCACATCCATTTTTTCCTGCTAGACTATCCCATATTTCATATGATCCTATATGTCTTACAATACCTTGTTCTGTAACATAACATATATGTCCTGTAGAAAATTGTATAGTTTTTCCCAAATAAGGATTATTACTTGTACGTTTTAAATAATCCTGTGTTTTTTTATCAATTTTACCCATTAAATCTTGATATTCTTTCAAAGATGCATCATAATCTTTCCTTAATTTTTCAAGATTCTGTTGATCAGATGTAGTTTGTTTATTGTCTTCAACAATTTGTGTAGATTCACTTGCTAATTTATTTTTAGCAAGATCATTTATATATATAGGATTATCTGTTGAAACAACTTCTGGTGATGCAAATGTACTACTTGAACTACTTGCACTAGTTGCACCGATTGCACTAGTTGCACCGCTTGCACTAGTTGAACTACTTGCACCACTTGAACTACTTGCACCACTTGAACTACTTGCACTAGTTGCTATACTACTTGGAAATTTATAATCATCTGAAATGGGTTCTCCTGTTTTTAAATTTATTATTGGTATATTTGTACCAGGTGGAGAATTAACTGGATATTCAAGATCTAGATATACACCCATGGCAAAAGGAACTTGTTTCGCATTATTTATAATTGTTTC
>Ga0114960_10002273_pt1 | contig 15081 bp, 11 predicted proteins | sample C_130625_MF_Meta_FD_92637 | JGI IMG/M metagenome (GOLD analysis project Ga0114960, IMG submission 92637) | Freshwater microbial communities from Lake Croche, Canada to study carbon cycling - C_130625_MF_MetaG | ecosystem: Environmental > Aquatic > Freshwater > Lake | place: Lake Croche, Canada... | reverse complement strand
CCTTTCTTCATCTTATATCTATAATCAAAAGTTCCGTCTTCCAATACGCGCACATCCATCTTATAATTCTGTATTTTATCCGACTTTTTGAATTTCTTACATATGGAAAGATAATGCGTTGTTAATAAGAAGTTCACATTATTATATGTCGAAAGATAATCCAAAAACGCGAACCCTGCGCGTGATGCTTCATCGGGATTTGTCCCAGAATAAAGTTCATCAAAAATACAAAAGTGTTTCGACTGTTTGCCACTTTCGCGAATAATATCCAGTATTTCTTTACAACGGCGGGATTCGGCCTGAAATAAACTATCTCTTTCGCTTGTGTCCGGTATATTTAAATACGAATGTATATGTGTATATGGTGTTAATTCGGCGGACTCATAAAACCCACCACCAAATTGTTGCGAAAATATGATATTGAGTGTGGTAGTTTTCAATATGGTGGTTTTTCCGGCCTTGTTGGGTGCGGATAGAATGATGTTTTTATTTAATGAGCAGTCGTTTTTGATGGGGTCCTCGTCCATTAATGGGGGATAATATTGATTTTTGAAGCCACTGTCTTTAGCGTTACTGTCTTTAGCGTTACTGTCGTTATCTGACGCATCCATAAACGTGGCAAACGATATCTTCCCCCTACAAACATTTTCGTATACTCCCGATAAATTATTTATGTATCCTTCAAACCCTACGGAATAGGATAAGCAGGACTCATATTCTGCGTTGGAATATAATGAGTAGTAACATTTTAGCATATACCCTACTTCATTAAATTTATTAAGTGTTAATTCGAAAGGATAAACGCTGCTAATTTCTGCACTTATATTCTTGAGACGGGCACACTGAATTTCGACAGTCGCGTTAAAATCAGAATACGTAGGTAAGGTTTTGGATATTTCCAAGAATGTTTCCATACTGCGAATGCTATGATTTACGTATCGTTGTAATTCACATAAATGGTCGTTTATTGAAACTATGTTACTATAAAATTTCTTACATAGGTTGACGTTTTGATATATTTGTAATAGATACAAGGCAAAGGTTACCAATAAATATACGACTTTTTCCCAACTAATCGGACCTGCGTTTAATAACTTACCAATAAAGTGATTTTTGGCAATATCTTTCAAAACACCTATGTAGTCGGAAAAGGTGATGGGGATGCCTCGTATATTTAAAATTAAAAACGGTAGAATAAGGACGAAAAAGGGCAGAAGTAAACTAATGACAGGCGATACGATATGAACTACAGAAAGCGCTTGAAGAAAGGAAGATGACTCATTTAAGTATTTTAACATATCCCAGTCTAAAAAATTATATTTTTCCATAAAGGAGTCATTTTGCTTTATGTCTTTCCATATTTCCGCGAATTTATCGCAATCCACAGAATAGTTCGAGTCCATTACACATTTGTGATTATATTTGCCCATGCTTTGAATAACATATTGGCTGTCATTTAGAAATTCGGTATTGGTAGTATAAGTTTCGCGCCATGCGGGTATCATATTTTTGGCAAACGTGTGTTTGGGTAAAAATACGTGATTATACAAGGTATGTTGAGAACCTTGAATGGATAATTCTAAATCGTTAGCTACGACGTCTGATAATTTATGAACTTCTGATTTATCTAAATAGGTAATGGGTAAAGAAAATGTGGTGTCGGATAACGATGTCTTTTTGGAGGAGCCATTTGAAGCGTCTTTATCCGTTGACACACTACAAATAAAACCAAGCATTATAATGATTAGGTATTTTTATCTAATCATTCAGACGAGCAGGGAACCGTAGGTTCCCTCAAAGACCTCTTCGAGGGCATAAGGTTGAGACCGCTTGCGGTCTCTGACCCCGCGACCCCCTCCCTTCTCCCTTCTCCCTTCTCCCTTCCATCTTCAACTTCCACCTTCCACCTTCAACTTCCACCTTCCGTCTCCTTTTTCATTATTTATCGGGTCCTACAAGGGTAGGGATGGGGTTAGAGGGGAAACCGTAGGTTTCCCCTCAGAGGGCACTCGCTGGCAATTCGTCAATAGAAATTTTATAATGCGCCTCAATTCTTTTAATGCTATTGATATCCCTCCGTGTCATAAAATTAATCGCCATTCCTTTTCTACCCCACCTCCCGCTTCTCCCGATTCTATGTAAATACGTATGAACACATTGCGGCACATCGAAATTGATTACCGTGCTAACTTGTTGAATATCAATACCTCTCGCCGTAACATTCGACGATATTAATACTCTATATTTTCCGTTTCTAAACTCGGCAAACGTCGTTTCGCGTTCGCTTTTATCCATAGAACTATGAATGGCGCATACAGAAAATCCGTCCTTATTCATGGCGTGTGTTAAATCCATGACGCGATTCACACTATTACAATAAATAATACACTGTGATACACTAATAGATGAAAACAGGTCTTTCAATGTTTCAAATTTCATTCGGTCATCTTGAATGGCCACAAAATATTGTTTTATACACTCCAAGTTCAGGTTCTCTTTTTTAATCGTAATTTTAACCGGATTCTTCATAAATTTATTTGTCAACATCGCGATATCATCAGGAAGGGTCGCACTGAATAAAGCGATTTGAACAGTTTCATTGAAATAATGGAAGATATTTCGTATTTGGTCGATAAATCCTCGTGATAACATTTCGTCGGCTTCGTCAATAACACATAGTTTCAAATTAGATAAATTTAATATTTTCCGTCGAATCATATCCAGAATTCTACCTGCGCAACCGACAATTACATGCGGTGGGTTTTCAAGTATAGAATCCCGTTCGGCATTTACCGAAGTTCCACCGAGCATGGTTTTTATAACAAGGCCTTTCATTGACGAACCCAAAGCCGCAATTACGGTGGAAATTTGTTTAGCAAGTTCGTGTGTGGGAGCGATAATAATCGCCTGCGTTTTCTTCTCTTCTACATCGATTCGCTCAAGCGTTCCAATAGAAAACGTGCCGGTTTTACCACTACCCGATTGTGCCTGTGCGATTAAATCTTGCCGTAAAATAATAGGCTGTATTGCGCGTTTTTGAATCTCGCTCGGGTTCTCGAAACCATAGTTATAAATTCCTCGTAATAGGTCCGTTTTCAAATTATAATCTTCCCATGAGTTTATGGTCTGGTGTTTATAGGCGTCGGTCTCCTCGATAATCATCTTTTCATCTAACCAAGCAGGTGAATGGTCGGGCGACGGGGGTCTTACATTATCTTCGTTATTCATATCAAACTAGTATAATTATTTACAATGTTTTTAACCTGTTTTTTTTGTATATATAACGGTAAATCCTAAGACATACCCGCTATATATAATTTGCGTTAAAATATATAAACGTTGTTTCGTTTTATATTATAGAAACATGGCGACACAATATAGTTTACAAGATTATATAAACGTTGCGTTTAAGGGGTATGACTATAAATTACCAGATAGTGTAACCAAAACGGTCAACTCTTTGATAAAGGAACTCGGTATAAACACAATAACAAGTAGATTTGAGACAAAGCCTGCGCATTTCAATAAACCCACTTCGCCGGTAAGGCGTTCAAAATCAGGAAATAAGATAAACGATGAATCGGACGAACAATGGAATAGGATGAAGGAGTTCAAGGCAACAAAAATAGATAAGAAGGAGGGGTTGGAGAAAAATATAAGTGATATCCGCTCGTGCTTGAATAAAATTTCCGAAAAGAGTTACCAGACGCAATTGAAGGAGATACAGGAACTCATACAAAATGCGTTTGGTATTATAAGTACAAGTGAAAGTATTAATGTTAGCGAAAATGAAAACATGGACCGTGTTGCCAACATCATATTCGATGTGGCGAGCTCAAACAAAATGAACTCTGTCCTATACGCGAATTTATACAAGGAGTTGATATTGACATTCCCTCCTTTTCAAACCATAATTAATAGTATGTTATCTAATTATTTGGATGGACTACGACAAATAAAATACGTAAATCATGAAAACGATTACGACGCATTTTGCGACTATAATAAGGTAAATGATAAAAGAAAGGCATTAGTCATATTCATGGTAAATTTAATGAATATTGAAGTATTATCAAAGGACGATATTAAAGATACTATTTTGACTATTCAAACTATGATAACATCGGCAGTAAGTGAGCCCGATAAGACGAACGAAGTTGACGAAATCACTGAAAATTTGTATTTGTTTGTTACTATGACAAAGGGCGATTTGCTATCTAATGAGAAGTGGAAATCAATATTGGTGGATGTAAAAAAGGTATCGGAATACAAGTCGAAGGATTATAAGAGTTTATCTAATCGCGCCATATTCAAACATATGGATATGATGGATATGCTGGCGAAATAACGGGTTTTTCATTTTTAGCAATAAAAATGAAAAATGTCACGAATAGTATGTTGTTGAGAAAAACAAATTAAACCGCAACGTATATATATAACAAAAAACACATGATACAATCCTTAATAAGAAAAGAGGTAAGATATACAGTGAAACAGGAAATAGATAACGAAGACGTAGGATACGAATCCACGACATATGATACGGAATTATTAGGAACCCCTGTAGAATTGGCCATAGGTAAAGAAAAATATAATTATTCCAAGCATGATTTGGTATTTTTTTACTTATATTTAGTTTTAAATGAGGAACTCGTGGCCAAAGTAGCGATATTTGAAGTAGAAAGCGATAGATTGATTAGTATATTGGATAGCGATGGTGATATTGATATTACAAAAGGACAGGTGATTCCAACCGTATCGGAAAAGTATTTGAATAAACTCATTGCCAATAACCCCACGAAAGTTAAGGAAGAAGCGTCCTATAACGAGTTGTCTACTAGCGATAACTCATCTTCTGGTCCATCTATAAATCCCGCTTTAGATGAAGACATCGATAAAAACGAGGACGATTTGTTTTCGGTTAACCTGCCTACAAATAGAATATCGAAAGAAGTTCAGGATTCGAAGGAAAAGTTGAAAACCGGTGTCTTTATTAAAAATCCCGCCATCAAGATGCCCGAACTATTGGAAGAGGAGACACAAGAGGCGGCAAAACAGATGCGCCGAGAATTTGTATCATCGCCATCAAATAAATGGGTAGTCAACTTCATGGAAAATAATAACTATTCTATTGTTGATAACGAAGGAGGCGGCGACTGTTTTTTCGCGGTGATTCGCGATGCGTTCAGGCAGATAGGTCAAGAAACCACCGTCGATAAATTAAGGTCGTTATTATCCAACGAGGCCACGGAAGACCAGTATGAACAATATAGGACTATTTATTTAGGGTTACTATCCGAACAGCAATCTATAGAAAAGGAATTAAAAGAAATAAAGCGCATCGCTCCGCTATTAAAAAAGAGAACCGAAGCCTCCAAAGATAAAGCCGAGACCGAACAAATAGTAAGAGAGGCGAAACAGTTGGCCGATAAACATAAACAGTTTTTAAGCGATAAGAAACAGGTCAGCGATAATATGTCGGAGTTCTCATTTATGAAAAATATAGATAACCTAGAAAAGTTACGTGAGTATATAAAAACCAGTCAATATTGGGCGGATACGTGGGCAGTTTCTACAATGGAACGATTGCTTAATATAAAGTTGATTATATTATCCGAAGAGTCCTACAAGGCCGAAGATATAGATTCGGTATTAAAATGCGGACAATTAAACGATTCCGATTTGGAGAGACAGGGTCAATATAAGCCCGATTTTTATATTATGACTTGTTATAATGGTTATCACTACAAGTTAATAACATATAAGGAAAAACGCATATTTAAATTCCAAGAATTACCCTATGATATTAAGATGTTGGTCATTAATAAGTGTCTCGAAAGAAACGCCGGTCCTTATTACTTGATCCAAGATTTTCGTAATTTGAAAACGCAAATAGGTTTAGATGCCAACGAAGGAGAACCTTATGATAATGAGGAAGAAGACTACTTAAAATCCGATTTATATGATAAGGATATAGTATTCCAATTTCATTCCAAGGCGGACGTAAATCCAAAGGCAGGTAAGGGTAGCGGCGAGCAGATATCTAAGGAAAAGCTCACCGAATTTACGAAATTAAACGGACTTAAGGATTGGCGACGCAAATTAGATGACTCATGGTCGGCCCCTTTTAAATTGGATGGTCATAGATGGAATTCTGTAGAGCATTATGTGTTAGGTTCTCAATTTAAAAAGGGATTCCCTGATTTTTATTTACAATTTTCGTTAGATAGTGGAAGTGATATATCTATGGATTTAACCTTGGCGAAGGCGGCGGCTGGAAAAACGGGAAAATATAAAGACCGCGTGCTTAGGGATGTAAAGAAGATAAAGCCCGACGCGGACTTTTATGAATTAGGCCAAAACCAACGCAGTGTGGAGGAGAGAAAACACGCTTTAGATGCCAAATTCACCCAAAATTTGGATTTAAGGCAGATATTGGGCGAAACGAAGCGTGCGAAATTAGTTCATTTTATAAGAGGATTTCCGGCCGTAACGGATGAATTATTGATGAAACTTAGGAGAGAAGGGTAACCCCATCTGGATAATATAAACAGTTAGGTTATTATACACCATGAAGTCTATAATAACTACATTGAACGTCGGCAACCATACTTTTGTTATTACCGACAATACTTTATCACATAATGGCGATGTTTACGCAAGAAATATAAAAATCGAGGGCGACTGCGCCATATATGTAATCGCGACAATATCCATCCATAAATCAAGCTTTACTATACATGAAACGGATTATGTAGCCGAAAGTTTTATTATCGTATTATTGAGAACCTTGTTCGAATACATACATAAGCAAATACCAACTGTCACCCAGATTACGTTCGACGATAATACAACCATCGAATCCGTAAACGGATTACCCATACCTCTATGTCATTTTTACATGGCATTTTACGGCAAAACATGGTATGAAAAGCATTTCAATGCGAGGCAGAGTGACCCGATAAAACACGCCGCATACAAAACCAAATTATATAATGTGTTACATTCCAAGGTTCTCAAAACCGATACAAAATACATAGATTTTTTACAGATATCGCGACCGTCTATAGGTCTCATCGATGAACTAGAATATTATTATGCCGCGTCCTCTACTTTCAGTGAGTTTTTTCACTCGATATCCATAACCGTCGAATGGACAACTCATTTTATGGAATATTATTTACACGGCGACGTGTTTTCGAATACAAATTGGATAATAGAATTTCCACTCGAAAATCGCGACGAACCGTATATTTCGACACCTAATATTCGGTATAGTAAGATATACAAGGATTTCGGCGTAGACGTCTATATGTCATGAATAGTCATTCGCAAAGTTCTCGAAATCGGCGATTTTAACTCATCCTCCGACATAGTAGAGAACTTTTTTATCATGAAATCGATGCCCCTCACAAAATCGTAGTTATTATGTTGGGCTTTCACCAATTGGCAATATGACTCCACTGTGGCCTGGTTTTTATTAAAATCCAACGTTTCATTGTTATTGTTTTTTATACACCACGCGATAAAGTCGTCGCAATGAAAAAACAATAAGGATTTCAAAATATAATACGATAATACCTGCGTCTTTTCTTTGTAACGACGGAGTGACCTGACATCATCTTTCTTATATAAATCTTCGTAATCCATACCGAAATAGTAGAGAACTTTGGCACATTGGAACATCGAAAATAACTGTTCTTTCAAAATCATGTTTTCGACGGCTTCCAGGTTCTCAACATCTCCATTTTTTTTGTTATTTATAGAAACAATAAACAGAATATTTAATACTTCGGCCCACATCTCACAGTAAGTTTCAAAAAGCCGCACTTCGGAATTTACCGGAAATATATCTAATATGGCGCGTTTGGTATTTTCTTGGTTAAATTCTGAAAAATCGAGACCCATATTGTGAAATGTCTCGTGAATGAGAACTTTAAACCATTCTTCGTGTCTAAATAAATGTAACTCAGTAACCTCTTTACATGAAGTAGTAAAAGCGGTATTCACATTTATTTCTGTTAAATACGCGCCGGAATGGTCAGGTAAAGTCTTTTTTAGGTCTGTAAAATAGAGATAAATACTCATCTTTTTAGAACATTTTTCACGGGCATGGAGCGAGCATACAGATAACCAAATATATATACGCTGAATACACTGCGTAAAGTATTCTTTCGTGTAGGTCTTGATTGGTGCTACGATGTTTACCTTAAATGCGCGTCCGTTTATCTCGAAAACTGCGATACAACATACTTTATCTAGGTTCTCTATTTCATCGCGTATTTCTTTGGGTGAAAAATTATAATCGGAACCTTTGGGAAACCTAGACTCATTTTTGGGTATATTTGTGAATCGCATAGAAACCGCGTTGGGGTCCCATGACAAGTAGGCATCAGATATTTGTTTCAGAAGCCTTTCTAAAAACTTTTTCGAGTAGCGCGATAGGGTTTGTGGATGTATGTTTTTGGCGAAACCCTCATTTTGTATGTATTCTAGTAGGTCATTTGATAGTCTCGAACTTTTACTCATATATACACTACGGGATAATATTGGCATGGGAACCAACGTAGCAGGGTTAACCTAGGCTCGCTATGCGAGCAGCAGGTTGAGGCCACTACGTGGCCTCTGACCCCTCAAAAATTGAACCCAGATTCGCAATTTCGACTTCACCTAGATAACAAAAAATACATCAAATAAAATAAAACATGGGTATTAAACATTTGAACCAGTTTCTTCGCGATAATTGCGGTAAGAAGTCGATACACCAGGTCCATTTAAAAACGCTCGCGAATAAAATAATCGTGGTAGATACGTATATTTATATGTATAAATTCATTAGCGATAATGCCTTGCTAGAAAATATGTATTTATTCATTTCGGCGTTTAAGGAATATAATATAACGCCTATATTCGTATTCGATGGTAAGCCACCTCCGGAAAAAAAGGCACTATTAAATAGGCGGTATCTAGAGAAAAAAGAAGCGGAAAACAAATACGCGGAAATTCAAAAGCTAATATCGGATGATTTGACCGACCAACAAAAGGAGGACGCATTGAAAGAAATGGAAGCATTGAAGAAACAATTTATAAGAGTTCGCGAAGATGATGTAAAACAAGTAAAAGCTTTAATGGATTCATTCGGTATGGCATATTATGATGCGCCAGGGGAAGCAGACGAAGTATGTGCCAAACTTTCCTTATCAGGAAAAGCCTGGGGGTGCTTAAGTGATGATATGGATATGTTTCTTTACGGGTGTCCTTTTGTTCTTCGCGGGTTGAATCTATTAAAGCAGTCTGTCATTATTTACGATACCGAGTCGATATTGAATGAGTTGGAAATGTCGGCTGATGATTTTCGTGAAATTCTAGTTATTTCGGGCACCGATTATAATATACACTCGGGGACAAATCTACATGAAACCATCCAGTGGTTTAATGAATATAATAAATATAGGCATAATAAAAGTAAGAGCAAGCAAGTCGGATTTTATGTTTGGTTACTGAAAAACACAAAATACATAAGAGATTATAGGGAATTAATTAAAACCTATTTGTTGTTTAAATTGCCTGTCCTTAAAGGTGATGAATATGACATATCATATAATTCGAATACTATGAATATAGACGAAATTAGAAATATAATGGAAAAAGAGGGATTTATCTTTGTAAAACCCATCGTTTCTTAACGACGTTTGTTTGTGCGGTTACGTTTATTTGTTTTTGATTTTTTTGTTGCCTTGCCTCCTCTACTACGAGGCCTTTTTACACCAACTATATTACTGTGACCGCGGGGCGCAGGTGCGACCGAAGCTCTTGCCGCGGCAGTTCGTATAATGGACGATGCTAACGCCGCCTCATTCATTTCTCTTATTGGCTTATAAGTATCGGTTGGCTCTCTGGTTCTTTTTTTTGAATCCATATACATTATGTTCTTATAATAATTTCCATTCACAATGGACCCTCTCTACCTAGGAAAATTCATACCAAACCCCATTCTTTTTTTATTTTGAAATGGTGGAGGGCGCATATTTACAATCGGCTTTACTTCTTCGACAATCGGAGTAGCTAAACTTTCTTTTGATTCGGGAATTTCATCAACAGTGGTTTCAACGTCAGAAACAGACTCAGCCACAGGAACTTCAACAGGCACTTCAACCGGCACCTCGGCAACAGGCACTTCAACAGGAACTTCGGTAACTGGATCTTCAACAGGAACTTCAACGGGAACTTCAACAGGAACTTCAATAGGCACCTCGGTAACAGGAACTTCAGTAACAGGAACTTCAATAGGAACTTCAGTAACTGGAACTTCAATAGGAACTTCAGTAACAGGATCTTCAGTAACTGGATCTTTAACAGAAACTTCAACAGGCACTTCGGTAACAGGAACTTCAATAGGAACTTTAGTAACTGGAACTTCAATGGGGACCTCGGCAACAGGATCTTCAATAGGGACATCGGTAACTGGATATTCAATAGGGACCTCGGCAACAGGCACTTCAACCGGAACTTCAATAGGATCTTCGGTAACTGGATCTTCAGTAACTGGAACTTCAACAGGATCTTCAATAGGCACCTCGGCAACAGGAACTTCAATAGGAACTTTAGTAACTGGAACTTCAATGGGGACCTCGGCAACAGGATCTTCAATAGGCACCTCGGCAACCGGAACTTCAATGGGGACATCTTCAATCTCCGAAAGTTCATATTCTATGCGATTCGCTTCGGGAAGAGAGGGGGGCACCTCCACCACAAACTTCGTTAGATATTCGTCATATTTGGTCGGTAGATATGTGTTATTTTCAATGGGCACCTTTATTAACTTTGTTCCTTCTCTATTAAACAAGTCTTTGAATTGGTCAATATTGCTCTGTATGTTTTTCTCATCCGTAATTACTTCCGTATTAAATTCTTGATGAGTAAAATTCTTTATATAGTTACTAATAAAAGCAGCATCACCAAAATAGGACAAGTTCCACCCGCCCCTTGGTATAGTGGCGGGAGCCATAGAAAATCTGATTTTACTAGGAACAGAGCCAAGCTTTACATATTCTTGATGCGTAACAAGTTTGGACCGAATCCATAATTCGTTGTTTATGGTATTTAAATTATAATAATAAAGGTCTTGTTTTAGGTTCGCGAAAGGAATGATGGCGCTACCATTTTTACAGTCAGAAATCGCAGTTGGGTCAGGGATTTCGTTCACATCTGAAATAATAATATAATCATAATCTGCCAATTCCAATTGCTCTATGCCGACGTGCATATAATTTCGCTCAAGCTTTTCGTTATTCCATTGTCCTCCCGACTCGACATCAGGAACAACAAGGTCATCTACAACAATATGAACTATTTTATCTTCGAATTTGGAGAACCTCTCTTTATTTTCGGAGTAATAAAGTGGTTTATCTACACCCATATGTGTTTTGGTCGATTCGACGATTACAAAATGGTCGACCACTTGATGAAGCACATTTAACCTATATTCAAGCATGTCGAGTTCATTAGAAAACGTAAAACAATCCACCACCCGCTTAGTAGGAGGTTCGTCAATATAATCCATAAACCCAGACTTGTTATAAAAATAGCGTATTTGGTGAATATAATTCATAATATCATTATAACGCGTTTCTATGTCCGTTTTATTAGAAGTCGAAACTACTTTATTGCGCACTATAAATATCATATTATCATCAAAAACTGTAGGCTTTATTAATGCGCAACATTCTATCTTATAGTCGCATATATTTACGAATTCAGCTGGGCGATAAAATTTCTCGGCGTCGGCGTTTTCGTCAAACGTCAAAAACCCATACGTGATTAAACTAATTAATACATCGTCCGGTAATGCGGATGCGGCTTGTATGTCTTCATATTTAACCTTAACCTCATTTAAAAACTTTTCAACCATATCCGAAGAGAATATCATCCCAGTTCCGTGCATATAAATAAATTTTTCATTCACAATCTTCTTTAAATAAGTATTCACAAGGGTCTGCTTTAATACTTGATTATTGGCTGCCGGGAGTTGGTTATAGTGACCGGCAATAAAGTTATCTTTCGGTTTATCAGATAAATAATTTAATAAACGGGGGATGTGTATGAACGTGGACAAATTCGTTCGGACAATGTATTCATAGTTAAAATATTTTTGGCAAAAATTCATCGCCGACACGGTTTTCTGAAATATCCCCGGAATAAACGACTCTTCGGATTTATATACTAGTATGTTATCATAAACCATCATGTCCGCTTCAATGGTCGGGTCAGAATAAAGAAAATAGCATTTCACTTCGGGAAATAGGTTCATGTATTCCTTCCAACATTCGACAAAGAGGTTATAGGATTCGCTAATGGACGCTATTATCAAAATGACGACCTTGTATTTATCTTTATCCGCCGTGAGTGTTTCAAAGATTTCCTTACTAGCGAAAGAGGTCTTCATTATAATAATAAATATATTATAATATCCTACCTTTATATACATATCCGCCTCATCAAATAAATGAGTCAAAATAAAATCGAACAAACTCGAGAACTTTCCGACGAAGAACTACGAAAGATAGGTGTTGTCGTAAACCCCGATTACAAATATGTATTGGGAATATTTCCCGTTAAAGAATACAAAGTAAGCGGGACCAATAACCAGACTTTAGAAGGGGTGGCTAAGACAGAAGCAGAAGGGATTTGGTTTTCGGGGTCAAAGCGTAAATCGAGAAAGACACGCAGGAATACAAAACGAAATCGCCGTTGATGTCATATTCAGATAATTTCTTTATGAAAAATCGTAAAGAAATCATGTATTTGGAAACTCTATAGCAGGCTCGCTAAATAATTACCGCGATAGTCTTCCGTTCCCGTATGTGTCAAGGCAATAGTAATATCAATAAAAATTTCGCCGCCCATTTGCGTCCACCTATGGCAGAATAACCAATCTTCCGAGTAATAATGGCCTTCCTCTACACCGCAATCAAAGAGAGCATAAGCGAAATCATTTTCCGACCCTTGTAAAAAGCTTACGTCATCTACGTATTTCGTGGACGGAAATGCCTTGGACATCTTTTCGATGACGCCGCGTTTAAACATCATAAATCCAGTGGCCAAATGCTTCACCCTCGTCAAATTATTCTCAATGGTGATAGTATTCGATAAATAGTTGACATTATAATTTAATAGGTTGAATTGAATCATGCTCTCATCATCGATTGCGTTTTTAAACTGCGATTGGTTCTTCTTATTAATGAGAGTCTGGACGGGATTGGAATTATAGGGATTTTTCTCGTCCTTGACAAGCTTCTTCCAGTTATAATTCTTAAGCGGATACAAACCACCGACGAGAGGCTTATTGGCAATGAGTAACTTCAAAATTTCCACGGGTTGCCAAGTAATATCGGCATCGATGAATATCATATGGGTCATTTCGGGGTCATTCATCGCACGGGCAATTAAATTATTACGCGCCCTCGATACCAAACTATCGCTTTTACAGAATTCAACCTTAAGACCGATATTGTATTTGTCACATAATTCCTTGGTTGCCATCATACAGAGGACATAATTCACGTAGCATAAACTACCATAACAAGGGGTTAATATGTAAACTTTGGGAGAATACTTGGCCACATATTCCTTGATTCTATCTTCGATAGTGACGTTTTTATCAACGACAGTATGCTTTAACCCGCTCGAGATTGAGGTAGCCGGAGCCGTTTGCTTAAAAAGAGCTTCTTCGTCATCGACAACCTCGAACTTTCCCTTATCTGTATCAGACATGCCGGCAATATAATAATGTGTTTAACATTATTATTTTATATGGTTTTTGTGCGTTAAACATTAAAGAGGGGAACCCGTAGGTTTCTCCTCAAAGGATTTGAATTTTACACTATATACAAAATTCAAAAAATTAGCGCTATTTTATTATTTCTTTTTATTTTTGTTTTTGTTTTGTTTAGTTAGGCTATATACACTATGCTAAATAGTTAAGCTGCCGCTTATGCGGTGGCAACCACGGGCTTCACAAAGTGGTGCTTCATGAAACGCTGGAGGTTGAAGTAGGTAAGCTCATCCGAAGGGGTAATCTTAAGGAGCTTGGTAAGCTTGGCGTCGGCGTTAATCTTGCGGCCGTTGCTCTTGTCCTGAAGACCATTCGCCGTGATGTAGGCGTTAATCTCCTTGCTCACGTCCGTGCGCGCCATCTCAGTGCCGACGGGCTTGCTGAGGAACGCAGCGAGCTCCTCGCTGATGAGCGTGGGCTTAACAAAACCAGAGGGCTTGCGAGTGCCCGTGGACTTGCGCTTCTTGGACGAAGCCTTTTGGGCAGCCTTCATCTCGCGGGCAACAGCCTTCTCGAGCACCTTGAAGTCATTCTTGATGGAAGAGAAGAGGCTGGTGAGTTGCTGGAGCTTGGCATTGAACTCAGTAATGCGGCCAGTAACGCTGGAAACCTCAGTCGAGACGGCGGCATCGGCGGCAGGGGCAATCACGGGCACGGCGGGGGCAGAGACGGCGGCCTCGACCTTCGTCTTCTTTACGCGAGGCTTGGTCTCGGTAACGGTGACGGCAACAACGGGAGCGGCGGGAGTAGAAGTCTTAGCAGTCCTAACCATTCTGGCTATATACTTCTAACGAAGTATGCTTTTAAGTTATTTTTCGGATAATATAATAAATTTATAGTTGGACACTGGACTTGTGGTAACGCGTTTTGAATCCGACAAATAAAATTTGCTACATAGAATTATTTAGGCGTTTTTACACCACTTTCTTTATTCGCAACTACATAATATAGGCGAACCCATTACATACTTTTATTGTTTATAATTCAAACAATAAAAATAAAGAGAATAATTTTACTAACAAAGCTTTTATGCTGACAAATATGACATTTATAATTAGAAAAAGAAAAGTAGGTATGAAGAGAAAGCTGGACACCGAATATAACCAAGGTTCCACCTCTATAATACAGATTCATATAACCACGGCATTGCGTCTCTAGCTGGTCTCGAAACTAAAGTTAGACCAGTTAACGCGTGAAACGCACCAATTTTTCTATATTCCTCATCCACACCGCAATAAACTAAATTT
>Ga0114960_10002271_pt1 | contig 15084 bp, 6 predicted proteins | sample C_130625_MF_Meta_FD_92637 | JGI IMG/M metagenome (GOLD analysis project Ga0114960, IMG submission 92637) | Freshwater microbial communities from Lake Croche, Canada to study carbon cycling - C_130625_MF_MetaG | ecosystem: Environmental > Aquatic > Freshwater > Lake | place: Lake Croche, Canada... | reverse complement strand
TAGGCACTTAACATTGAATTATAACCAATATTGATAAATTTTGCAGGATCATTGCTAAACTTAACGGCATAGTCCAAAATTGCTGCTCCACCCATTTGAGACATATAATCCATATAATACCACATGGTATATGCTGAACCAAGAATATTATAACCAGGTTCGATATAATTTCGAAGAGCTAAGTTTCCCAGTAGTTGTTTTTTCATAAAAGTATTGGTAGCAGAATCTGATATGACAGGATGAGAATACCATACTTGCTTATTTTTATCATACCACAACTGCTCATCGGGCATCATTTGGTTTTCTTTGGCATATTCCGCAACGTAGTAGGACGATTCAAATGCAGTACGATCAACATACATTTCTGAACCAAAGGGCCATTCATCGTCGTATATCATATATTTTACTTTCTTTTCCCATTCTCTGCGCAACTTATCCGCTTTTTCTACCTCCCCATGCTTTTCAAGTTCGCTTATTAACGGAATGATATATTTTTCGTGAAAATTTCCCTGTTTGTAGGCCCAGTCGCACCAACCATGGAAAGACCATTTTTCACCCATTTTGATATTATAGGGTATTTCAAAAAAGGCCATTGCGGTTCTGTAGGCTCTTTCCAGATAGCCTGAGGCGTTTAAATAATTTACCATTTCAGGATTATCCCGGGCAATCAAGTATAAATTGAAATAGGTACCTAGGTGAGTCACATAATCAAAAGTTCGCCACATTCTTTCTTTACCCCAACCGCCGGAATTGTACCCAACAATTGTATCTGACCAAAAAGGTCGTCCTGACCGGTTTTCATACCAGTTTTCACTACCATAAATTCCGTAGGGATATGGGTATTCTTTGTCAGTTCGCTGCAAGCCACCCCAAACAAATTTCTTTTCATAATACTCTAATGCTGCAATTTCTTTTAGATCGGGATATACAACATTCTTTTCACTTATGTATATTGGTTTGCTATTTGAAGGGTCATCTGAACCGCCCACAATAAAAGCATCTAATCCGTCTCTGTTATCGGGTGAAAGGCAAATTGATTTTCCCATATTCCAAATGCTGTATAATCCGTCATACCATTTAGTGGTGTCTCTGATTTGCTGTTTTTCAGTTATGAAGTTTGATCTTTTTTTAATCAAGGTTTCCAATGGTTCGGTAATAAAAAAATCAAGGTAGGCAAGTTTCCCTTTGCCATATTTGACAGTAATTAAATTCTCTCCTAATTTTGTAAATGAAAACTCATAAATATGGTAATTGCCGAACTTGTCAGCCACTTTTTTAATTCTTGTTTCATTTTTGTATTCGGCTGTAATTTCCTTTATTTCTTCTAGGCATCTGAAAGAACAAGTGGCATTGAGATTATTTGGAATCGTCATGCCCGGAACGGCTCTCACATCCAAACCACCTTCCTGGAAAATTTTCTCCCTTACTTCATCAACATCAGCTTCAACCTGAAACTTAAAACCATACTTTTTGGTTTTCCCGGAAGAAATTTTTCCGGTGGTACTTGGTAATCGCCAGGTGTCATTAACCCTGTCAACTGAGGTGGAGGAATGAATATAGAATCTTTCGTAGTTTTTCGTAAAATATTCCAATGAGGTGCCTTCTTGCATGGCCATCAATAAAACCTTTCCTTCACCGCTAAAAGGGATCCAATAACAAAATGAAGAATTGCCTGTTATCGATCTGTGAGGGGAGAGATTCTCGATAGCCTTTAATCCTGATTTTTCATCAACTGAGGCAAGAGGAAGTGAAAAAGACAAATCTTGAATTATCAATTCCTTGTCATCTTTATTTGTCAAATCTATGTTCCATGACAATTTCCCATCCTTGTATTCAAACTGTTGAGTTAGGATTAAATTCTCCGGCAAACGGAAAAGTATTTTTATATTTTGGGTATCAGATAGGATGATTTCAGGTATATAATCATTTAGGTTAATAGTCTTGTCTCTGTACTTTAGCGTCAACCCTCCAATTTTTTTATCTTTATCAATAAGATTTCTGTCGCCAAATATGCCCTGCCAATAGAACTCACTCACTCCTTTTTTATCCGCGGAAAGTTTAAGTTTTACCGGAACATTGGCATTTTGTCCGAACACCCCTACAGAGCAGAAAGCAATTAGTTGAATGAAGAAGAGAGAGAAGTAAATCGCCCCTCTTTTGATTGTCGAAGACATTTTTCTTTTCATTTTATTTTTTTAAAAATTACAAAATAATATTTCTAAATACCCTAAGGGTAAAGTCGCAATGAGTATTCTTCACAGCACTGAATTGTTTTGTGAGTCAGCCAAATATTTTTTAATCAATTTATTGTTGATTTAAATCCTAAAGTAGGTTCTAATTTTCAACCATTTATTAGCACTTCATCTAAATATCTTGAAACCTTTCAATTTACTCTTTTTTAAGTTTGCTACACAAATTTGGTAATATTATTATTCATCTTTCAGTTGAAAATTTACAATGACACAATGATTGCGGTGGATTCCCTTTTTTTTAATAAAGGCTCCAAAATAATATACTGATTTTTCTTTCTAGTATCTATTTTTCCTGAATTAATCATTTTAATTAAAAGGTCAGCCGCAGTTTTACCCATTTCCTCAGTTTTCTGGTCTACAGTAGAAAGTGAAGGGCTTATATGTTCCCCAAACATTTCATTGGCAAAACCTATCACTCCAAAATCCTTAGGCATATTTACTTTCCTTTCTTTTAATCCTTTAATTACACCTAATGCTGAGTAGTCTTCTGCAGCAAAAACGGCATCGGGGATTTTTTTTAACCCGAAAAAATATTCTACCGATTCTATTCCGCATTGAATAGATAAGTCGCCCGAATAAATAAGTTTTTTATCAATGGTTATTTTATTTGCTCTTAAAGCAGCTAGATATCCTTGTAAACGATTTTTAAAATTTGATAACTGCTGGGGTCCACTTACATGAGCAATTCTTTTATAACCTACATTAATTAGATGTTCGGTGGCATTAAAAGCGCCCTTATAATCATCAATTACTACAGTCGGCACTTTGAAATCCGTAATTGTTCTATCAAATAAAACCAGCGGAATGGCTCTATTGGATAGTTCCTTGAAGTGACTGAAATTAGTCGTTTCTTTTGCTATGGATGCCAATATTCCTCCTACATTAGCTTTAATGAAAACTTCAATCCCCTTTTTTTCTAGCTGGGTAGACTCGTCGGAATGATACAATAATACATTAAACCCTTTTCTGCTGGCTATCATTTCAATACCACGAACTACGGATCCAAAAAAGTTAGTTTGGGCACTTGGAATCATTACTCCGATGGTATGCGATTTTCCAGTGCGGAGTGAGGTAGCAATCGAATTTGGCTGATAATTGAGTTCTTTTGCTTTTTTCTTTACGAGTGTAATTGTTTTAGCGCTAATATCGGAACTTTCGTTCAATGCTCTTGAAACAGTGGAAGTAGAAACCTTTAGCAATCTAGCAATATCATGAATGGTAATACTTTTTAGCATAGTTGGACAATAAAAACATCTTATTAAAGCTTTAGATTCCAAAATTTGTTAAACAGTAAAAACTATATAAAGCTGTTACTAAATATACTATAAAAGAATCCCCCACTGAAACAACAGCTGTCTCATTATTTGTAGAAATCATCTCAATTCGGCGGACTGAATTATAAGAAAGATCGGTTGCTTTAAAATTAAAATTTATACCGCGAAATCCCACCGGTTATATAATATTCAACCTCGGTTTATGGGGTAGATGTCAATAAGATCTTTACAATCTGTAAGTAATTCTTCCACAACGTTTCGGTAGCTAATCCCTTACTTTTCGTTTTTTTTAGATTTGATAAAATCAGTGGGGGTCATGTTGAATTGTTTAAAAAAGCTTTGCGTAAAATAACTTTGCGAACCGAAACCTAGATTCGTTGAAATTTCCGAAATCTTCTTACCTTCTAGTAATAATTGCGCAGACTTTTTTAATCTTGTAATATTGATCAGCTGCTTTGGTGTAAGATCAGTGAGTGATTTGATCTTTCTATAAAGGGTAGGCCTGCTCATAAAACATGCATTTGCCAAATGATTAACGTCTAGGTCAAAATTATCTAAATTCTCAGTGATATAGTTGTTCAGGTTTTCAATGAATAAATCATCTATTTTAGTGTAAGTCAGACTCTTGATGTGTATGAGTGGGGAATTAGCAAAGAATTCCTTTATTTTAAACCTGCTATTTATCAAATTTGCAATTTGGGCTTTTAGGTGTTTAGGAAAAAAGGGTTTTTCTATATATGCATCTGCTCCAAATTCGATCCCATCTATTTTCGATTGCAGTGTGTTTTTGGCTGTTAGCAAGATAACTGGGATATGACTCAATTCATAGTCTTTTTTTATTTCTTTGCACAGTTCGAAACCATCCATTAAGGGCATCATTACATCACTTACAATAATATTTATAATTTCTCTCTTAAGAATATCTAGGGCAATCTGCCCATTTGAAGCGGTCAGTAAAATATAATCATCCTCCAATACTTCTTTCAGAAATTCGACGATATCGGGATGGTCATCCACAATTAAAATAACTGGTTTCATAGAATGAATTTAGTTATATAATTTCAATTTTAGCGTTCGGTATGATCAGTACAAAAGTATTAAGATGACTAGGTTGTTCCTTTAAATATAAAAGGCCACCATTGATTTCTGCAAGGGAACGTGAAATGCTCAGCCCGATACCTGTTCCATTTAGGTTTGATGTTTTATTCATACGAAAGAATGGCTTAAATATTTGCTCTCGCATTTCGAACGGAATTTTGTGGCCGTCATTAGCTACTTCGATCATAAAGGCATTCTCTTTCCCTTCAGCATTGCCGAGCTTAACGGAGATCATGTTGGCTGCATACTTGGTTGCATTACTTAACATATTGTTCAAAATTTTAACCAAGATTTCTTCATCAATATCCATGAATATATTTTCTTTTGGTAAATCTAATTCAAAAGAGAGCTGCCTTTGTTCTGCAATTAATTTAAAGCTGGAGAAAATATCAGAAAGTATTTGGTTGATATTGACATGCGATAAAGCTAGTTTAATATCATGGGTCTCCAGTTTTCTGAAATCAAGTAATTGATTGGTGAGACTCAATAGCCGGTTTGTATTTTTCTCCATAAAATTCAAACTTGATGTAAGATTTGGCATATTTGCAGTTAATTCCTTTACTTTTTCCAAAGGCCCAATGATCAGTGTAAGTGGAGTTCGGATCTCGTGTGCTAGATTGGTAAAGAAATTGATTTTGGTTTCATGTAATTCTTTTTCTTTTGCATTTTGATATTGGTAAATTTTAATCTTATTTTTAAAATTCTGGCTATTATGATAAAAAAGAATCACAAAAGAAATAATTCCTATCAACAACAAAATGTATAGCCCATAAGCAATCTTGCTTTCCCACCATGGAGGCAAAACCTCAATAACCAGTTTTTTTTCTTTTATTACGGCTATACCTTTACTATCAAGCGCCTTGATCCGAAAAACATAGTTACCGGTAGGTAAGTTGGTATAATAAATCCTACGGTTCGATTTTAGATAGGTCCAACTGGGATCCAAGCCTTCCATTTTATATTCATACTGAGTCATTTCTGGTGCTATAAAACTCAGTAAGGAAAAGGCTATGCTGATAGATGATTGTTTGTGGCTAAGCGTTATTTTATCAGTGTAAATAATAGATTTTTTTAAAGCATTTTTATTTGAATCAATTGTTAGTTCTTCATTATTCACTTGTATCGAGTTAATATAAAGATCGGGCTTAAACTTTTCTTCTCTAAAATTGGCTGGGTTGAAACTTGTCATTCCACTTAAACTTCCTAAATGTATAATGCCATCCTTATCCTTATAACCCGAATTATAATTGAATTGACTGTTAAAAATCCCATTGGGTTGGTTATATATTTGAAAATGTTTTGAAGTTGGGTCAAAGCAGGCTAATCCCTTTGAGGTACTCATCCATATTTTTTTTTGCTGGTCTTCCAGCAATACAAAGACCAGGTTCGTAGGCAAGCCATCTTGCGTGGTGTAATTTTTATAGGTTTTTGTTGAAGGAAAGTAGGCAGTCACCCCGCTACCTTCTGTTGAAAACCATAAGGTATTATTGCTGTCTTCAAAAATAGAAATCACATTGTTCCGGATACGTTTTTCCTTCCCAAATATTTTGATATCTAGCTTTCCCATGTCCTTTGTTATGGGATTAAAATAGTAAATACCATCCCCGATTGTGCCTACCCAGACCGTTCCCTCGTGGTCTTCAAAGATTGTATAAATAAAAGCCTCAGCCGATACCTGTTTGATAATATCAAAATTATTATTTTTTCTGTTATACTGATACAAGCCCAGATAAGTACCAATCAGGATCTCGCCAGAACGGGTTTTATAAATACTTGTAATAAAATTGCTTTTTAATGAATTTTCGTCTATACCGGCATTATAATGTCTCACCACTTTCCCCGTCCTGATGTTCATTACATCAAGCCCATGTTCAAAAAAGCCGATCCATAATTCATCATCATACACGGCTAACCCATTAATATTGTAATAGGCAATACTTGATTGAGATTCAGTTGGCAAAAAGTTTTCAAATTTCTCCTTTTTTGGAATGAATTTATTAAGGCCTGCATCTTCAGTGCCAATCCACAAATTACCATATTTATCTTGGCATATATTCCGGACCACATTACCGCTGATAGAGTTAAGGCCTTTCACAGGAAAATAATTCGAGAATATATTATTTTGCTCTGAATAATAATTAAGGCCACCAAAAAAAGTGCCTGCCCAAACAGAATTTTCTTTATCCTTTAATAACGCATACACTGAATTATCTGAGATGGCATAAGGGTTACTATAGTCTTTTTTAAGAATGGTGTATTGGCCGGTCCTGTAGTTCCAAATAAATATACCGCTTTCTGTTGCCAGCCAATACTCATCTTCTGAATATTTTAAAATATCTCTTACGAAAATACTTGTCTGGTCGGGATTATAAATAGGGAGATCATTATAGGAACCTGTAATCGTATTAAAAAGCTTCAACCCATAATGTGATGTCCCTATCAAGATAAGATTTTGCGATATGGGATATATCTTTTCTATCGTCTGTAACTGGGTATTTTCGGATTCCTTAAAAATTTTATAGCTGGTAAAAGAATTATCGCCACGGTTATATTTGTCTATATAGCCGTTCGATTGGCCACACCATAGGGTCCCGTCTGGTGATATGCAAATTGAGGTAGTGTTTGAATGGTCTTTTTTTGGATATTTATAAATGGACTTCTTTTTTTTGTCATACTTATAAAGGGACATATCTGTATAAAATGTCTTTCCGGATAAAAACCATATTTCATTTTCCTTGTTTTCCTTGATATCCCTTATATAATTTAAATGCTCATCGATCAATTTGAAAGTTTCATCCTTGGGGTGATATTCAAATAGACCTTTATCTGTACCTACCCACAGATTGCCGTTATTGCTTTCATGGATAGTATGTACAAAATCACCGCCCAATGAATTGGAATCATTTACGACAAGTTGAAATTTTTTAAAATTATAACCGTCAAACCTGTTTAGGCCATCCCTGGTACCAATCCATATATAACCTTTTTTATCCTGTAATAAACTGGATACGGTGTTATTTGAAAGTCCGTCTTCAATGGAGTATTTCCTGAATTGCTTTTGTTGGCCATTGGCATCAAAATTGAAAAGAAAAAATAATGCTATTATGAGAAGATAGTCAATCTTAAAATATACAACTGCGAATCTATTCATCATACAAGGATTTTATCTGGCAGATTCAAATTATTAATGCAACCCTTAGAAAAGTTGGTTTAAAAGTAGCCAAAAAATCTGAAGTGAATTTTAAATTTCAAGTTTTTTAGCCATGTATATGTAAAGCAATTGATCTTTTTTATAATTCAGTCCACCGGATTGAGATAGTTTCTACAACTAATGAGACGCTTTTTGATTCATCGTGTATTTTAATACCGTTAATTTATCAAATATTTAGGAAAAATGGTGAATATGGACATCATTTAATAACAAAATTTTTTAAAATAATCATCTAATTTTTATTAATACATGAAAAAAGCTATTATTTTCAGCGGGATTTTATTGATGCTTTTTCAAAGATCTTTTGGCCAAGCTTTGACTATAGAACAGGTCAACTTTTCAAAGGTTAACATAACTGACCAATTTTGGGAACCGAAGATCAAAAAGGTTAGTCAGGTCACTATACCGGTTTGTATAGATCAGACGGCAGTTAAAACTCCACGGCTTCGCAACTTTGAAAAAGTTGCCAGAAAACTTGGTGAAAAACATGAAGGGATTTATTACGATGATTCCGATTTGTTCAAAGCCTTGGAGGCCATTGCGTATTCTTTAAAAAACCACCCTGACAAAAACATAGAAAAAACCGCTGATGAATGGGTAGATAAGATAGCTGCTGCACAATTACCCGATGGCTATCTGAATACTTATTATACTTTATCAGGGCTAGATAAACGCTGGACCGATATGGAAAAGCACGAGGACTACAATGCGGGTCATTTGATTGAAGCGGCTGTCGCCTATTATAACAGCACGGGGAAAAGAAAATTACTGGATGTGGCGATTCGAGTAGCGGATAATTTAGATTCTACTTTTCGCCTGCAAAATCGCCACTGGGTTTCTGGTCACCAGGAAATAGAATTGGCGTTGGTAAAATTGTATTATGCCACCAGTAATAAAAAATATCTGGATATGGCTGATTGGTATTTGCAGCAAAGGGGCCATGGATATGGCAAAGGAGTGATTTGGGATAAATGGAAGACACCGGAATATTGTCAAGATGAAGTACCCGTAAAGGATCAGAAAGAGATTACCGGGCATGCTGTACGGGCAATGTATTTATATACCGGGGCAGCGGATGTGGGTGCAGCAAAAAAGGATACTGGGTACATGAAAGCCATGAAAACTGTATGGGAAGATGTTGTTTTTAGGAATATGTATGTTACCGGTGGAATCGGATCGTCCGGTAAAAATGAGGGCTTTAGTAAAGACTACGATCTGCCGAATGAAAATGCCTATTGCGAAACCTGCGCCTCAGTAGGCATGGTATTATGGAACCAGCGAATGAACCTCTTGACAGGAGAGAGTAAATACATTGATGTGTTGGAAAAGAGTTTATACAACGGTGCGCTGGACGGCCTGTCTTTTAGTGGCGATCGTTTTTTTTATGGTAACCCGTTGTCATCAAATGGCGATAATAAAAGAAGCGAATGGTTTGGAACGGCCTGTTGCCCTTCAAACATTGCAAGGCTTATAGAGTCCCTTGGAGATTATATCTATGCTAAATCAGACAATGACCTATGGGTAAATCTTTTTGTAGGAAGCAATGCAAGCATTGATTTAAAAAACAACACTGTTCAAATAGACCAGCGCACTAATTATCCATGGAATGGAGATGTTCAACTAATTGTTTCTCCGCAAAAAAAATCTAAGTTTTCACTACATATTCGTATACCGGGCTGGGTGCAAAATCAACCGTCACCAGGGGATACTTATCGTTTCCTGGATAATTCAGTAAAGAAATGGACGCTCACTTTAAATGGACAAACCATACCCTATAAGGTAACTAATGGCTATGCCGTAATTAATAAGGAATGGGAAAAAGGCGACATTGTATCCCTCTCCTTACCGATAGAAACAAAAAAAGTAATAGCGATTGATAGTATTTCCGAAGACCGCAATAAGATTTCATTGCAAAGAGGGCCGCTGATGTATTGTTTTGAACATCCTGACAATGATGGCATGGTAGCTAACATTTATATTCCTGATAATATTCAATTCAGTAACAATTTCGAAAATAATTTACTTGGAGGTATAATGAAATTGGAAGCGGATGCTCCTACTATCAAAATATCCGAAGACGGATTGACTGTTAAAACCGAAAACAAAAGGATTGCAGCCATACCTTACTTTGCCTGGGCCAATCGGGGCGTAGGACAGATGCAGGTTTGGATGCCGAGAAAAATAAGTCGCTTGGAAATAAAATCAGACAAAATAAAATAATCAAATATTTAATTAAGCATATAAGCATTTAAGATATTATTTTAAAATGAGATATTATATAAAAAACCTGAGACAAATCTGAGTTTGTTTATTTCTTCATATAAATATCTTCATTTTAAGAGTTTTAACTATAACTTAACTATAACTTAATTATAACGACATTAACTAATTAATCACAATCGCATCGAGAGCTGAACCTATTCTTTTATATTATAAATAACTAAACCAATTTAAAATGAGATTACCTAAAATTCGATTGTACTTGCGCAAATCGGCGGTAATACTAACCGCTGTCTTCTTGTCATTACTGTTGTTATTTACAACCAATTCATGGGCTCAATCCCAAATAATTGTTTCTGGTAAAGTAACTGATGTCAAAGGAATTCCATTGCCATTTTCAACCATCACAGAAAAAGGAACGAGTAATGGTGCCACCGCAGATGCTGAAGGGAAATACAATCTTAGAGTTGGCAAAAAGGCAACCTTGGTTTTTTCTTATACAGGGTACAAAACTTTTGAAGCCTCTTCCAACGGGCTTGCCACTTTAAATGCCAGCCTTTCAGTTGATTTACAACAGCTCGATAATGTTGTTGTTACTGGTTACGGTTCCCAACGAAGAAGAGAAATTACAGGTTCCGTGGTCACAGTTACCTCAAAAGATTTTATCAAAGGAAATGTTGGCGATCCAATACAGTTGTTACAAGGTAAGGTTGCTGGTCTGCAGATTAGTCGTGCTGGCGGTAATCCAAACCAGCCATTTACTATACGCTTGAGAGGTTTGAATACCTTCAGTGGAAACGAATCACCCTTGATTGTTATTGATGGGGTACTGGGTGGATCATTGGATGTATTAGATCCGAATGATATTGAATCAATGGAAGTACTGAAGGATGCTTCTGCAGCAGCTATCTACGGTGCCCGGGCCAGTGCTGGTGTAATCATTGTTACTACCAAGGTAGGAAGGGGTGCCTCTAAACCACAGATCAATTATTCCAGCCAGGTTTCTGCCGAAGAAATATCCAAATCGCCTGAAATGGCAACGGCAGCGCAATACGTGGAATTAGGCGGGCAGGACCTGGGAAGCAGAACAGACTGGTTAAAAGAAATAGCGCGCACAGGTATTTCAGAAGTGCATAATATCTCTATTTCAAATTCAAGTGCTGGTGGTTTTAGTTACAATATTGCGGCTAACTACAGGAATCAAAATGGTGTAATAAAAGATGCCAGTTCATACAAACAGTTAAATACACGTGTCAACTTGTCGCAGCGTTTCTGGGACAACAAGTTGATATTATCCAGTTCACTTGCTATTACATCCAGATCAGAAAACCAGGGTTACCAGCAATCACTCGTTCAAGCATATTATTATAATCCAACAGCACCAGTTTACGGTAAAGACGGGAAATTCTATGAAACAAAAGAACAGGATAGGTATAATCCTGTCGCAATTAATAAACAAAATGAATTAAATCGTAATCTAAGTACACAATTAGCAAACTTTAGGGCAGAGATCAGGCCTTTTAAGAATTTATCAATATCTGGCACTTATACTGAGCAAAGATCTACTGAAATGACTGGTGAATATTCAAAAAGGGACTCTTATATGGGCGGTGCACTGGTAAATGGCTGGGCAAGAAAAGCAACCACTGATGTTAATTACTCACAGTTTGATGCTGCCATTACTTATACCAATGCTTTGGAAAAACTTAAATACGTAATTACGGCAGGTAATTCCTACAATTATGATAATATTCAAACACAAGTGGCTGCTAATTCTGATTTCATCACTGATGATTTTTCTTACAATAATCTTGGAGCAGGCCAAGGTATCAACAAAAATGGAGTCGTTCCTGTTGAAGGCAACGTAGCACAGCCACAAAATTTTGTAGGATCAAGTCAAAGGGAATCATTAACAAGAGCTTACTTTGCAAGAGCCAACTTAAATTATGATGAAACTTATTTTCTTTCGGGCACTTTCAGACGTGAAGGTTCATCCCGTTTTGGTCCTAATAATCGTTGGGGAAACTTCTGGGCACTAAGTGGAGGTTTTGATATGGCACGTATCTTAAATCTTCCTTTGGATCAATTGAAAGTGAGAGGTGGATACGGAGTTACCGGTACATTGCCCAACGTTTATTATGGATATATTTCTACTCTTGGACTTAGGAGTGGCGGTTATGCAAATGGTCAGTTTATCTCAGGTATCAGTCCTGCAACGGGTTACAATCCTGATCTAAAATGGGAACAGAAGGGTGAATTAAACTTTGGGGTTGATTTCGGTCTTTTCAAAAGATTAACTGGATCTTTAGATTATTTCATTAGAAATACAAAAGATCTTTTAAATACCGTAGACGTACCATCACCGCCTAACCAGGTTACACAGTTATTGCTTAACGTAGGAGAGATACAAACAAAAGGTATTGAATTACAATTATCATATGTAGCTATTAAAAATAAGGATTTTAGCTGGTCGATTGACGGAAATATGTCTACTGCAAAAACGATACTCGTAGAGTACAATTCAAAAAGTGATCAAACTATTTTACGTGGAGGTGGTGCGGGGGCCTTGGGAGGTGGTGCAAACGCGATCTGGACAAAAGAGGGAGAAGAAATTGGCCAAATCTACGCCCAGCCTTTTGTAAGGTATAATCCTAATGGAGATCCAATTGTACTTTCAAAAGACAATAAGGAAATGGTCTGGTCTTCCGGAACGTTCCAAGATAATGCAAGACCTGTTGCCAATTCGCTTCCTAAAGTTTTTGCTGGTTTAGGCAATAATTTCACATACAAGCAATTCGATCTGAGTATTTTTTTTAGAGGAGCATTTGGCTATAGTCTCGTAAATGAAGGAAGAGCTGCCTTTGAAAATATTTCCGGTATTGCCAGGAGTAATGTAATGGTAACTAAGGGAGAATTCAATAAAAGTATTATTCTTCCACACTATAGCACTCGTTATGTAGAAGATGCTTCTTTTGTTAAATTAGATAACCTTACGTTTGGATACAATGTAGCTGTAAAAAACAAGAAAATTATCCAAGGTATCCGCCTTTATGTAACAGGCCAGAATTTACTGACTTTTACAAAATATTTAGGAGCTGATCCAGAACCAAGATATTTTAATCCGGACAATGTCTCAGAAGGTAGAAGAGGAAACAACTTTACTGGTAATAGTCTTTTCCCTGGCGTTGACAGATTTTACACATTCCCGCCAACAAGGATTTATACAGTTGGTCTAAACGTTAATCTTTAATATTTAAAAAAAATTGAAATGAATAAGATAAAAAATTTATTACCAGCTTTACTTTTATTTGGATACGTAATGCCGGTGCTAACTTCATGTAAAAAACTTGAGCCTCAGTTGTATGACCAGATAAAACCTGAAAATTTCTTTCAATCGAAAGATCAAGTTGTTGCCTTTACCTCTTCTGGCTACGCAAACGTTGCTGGTTACTTTGGTAATTTTGCTTTGGAAGTGGGCGTTACAAGTGATGAACTTTCAAATGCCCTGAGATCAAATGATGGTTGGGGCACCAATGATCTTCAAATGGCACATGCTTTCAAGGCCAATGCAGGATATGTAGGTAATGGATGGAACAATACATTTGGAGGCGTAGGTACCTGTAACCGTTTGATTGAGTTTCTTAAGAAACTTCCAACAGACCAAAAAGCGGCTATCGCAGAATTAAGGGCCTTGAGAGGTTTTTATTTATGGCAAGCATTAGATCTTTTTGGAAACATTCCTGTAGAATTGAGGTTTGAAGAGGCAAACCCAATACCCGCACAGTTAAAACCTGATCAAGCATTTACAATTATCGAAACAGAATTGTTACAGGCACTACCTGAACTCAACAAGGTTAAATCCCAGGCAACCTATGCCAAGATGAATGCATCTACAGTATATATGATACTGGCTGAAATGTATATTAATGCCGAGCGTTTTGGTGTAGCTGCAAAATGGACAGAAGCTGCTGCAGCTGCAAATACAATCATCAGCTCAGGAGATTATTCATTAACACCAGGCTACTTTTCAAATTTCTTGATTAAAAATGAGCTATCTCCGGAAAATATCTTTGTTATTCCTTTTCAACGTAACCGTATAGATAACAATATCGTTCATCAGTCACTACATCAATCTGCTCAAAAGACCTTTGGTCTTTCGGCACAGCCATGGGGTGGATATTCAATTAAAAGTGATTTTTATAATTCATTTGAAGCAGATGATAAACGTCGGGGGATGTTTATTGTAGGGCAGCAATATACAAAGGATGCAGGCCCTATCTGGGATGCTAGTTTAGGATTTAAATATTCCAATCCGCAAGCTCAGTACAAACTCTACAACTGGTCAGAAGATTATAACCTGCTATCAAACAAGGAAAGAGAATTTTGGAAACTTCCAACCCTTTCCGCTGGTCAAACTTACAAAGACTTGTCAGCTGCCGATCAGGAAAAAGCTGGCTCTATTGTTATTGACCCATCACCCAATCCAATACCAAGAACTATTTCAGGCAGGTCCGAAGATATGATTAAGTACAGAGATGAGGCCAGGATGGGAAAGTTTGAAATAGAAGCAGGTACTAATGTGCCAACCGGTTCAGATAACGATTTCCCAATTTACAGGTATGCAGAAACATTATTGCTAAGGGCAGAAGCACTTTGGAGACTGAATAATACTAGTAGTGAAGCATTGAATCTGGTAAATCAGATTCGGGATAGAGCAGGATTACCGGCTCTAAAACAATTAACTGCAGAAACATTGTTTAGTGAAATAAAGCATGAGTTAGCATTTGAAGGAAAAGCAAGGGAAGTGCTGATACGATTTGGCCATTGGGAAGACGATTGGAATTGGAAATATAGGGATGCCAGCAAGCCCGGCGCCACCTATGTTCCAGATATAAGTAAAAGATTTTTCCCAATTCCCGAATCAGCTTTAAATACAAATAAAAATCTGAAACAAAACCCTGGCTACTAAACCGGTTTAAAAACAATCATTATTGCTAGCCTTAAAGAGATCCGATTTCTTTAAGGCTAG
>Ga0114960_10002270_pt1 | contig 15086 bp, 16 predicted proteins | sample C_130625_MF_Meta_FD_92637 | JGI IMG/M metagenome (GOLD analysis project Ga0114960, IMG submission 92637) | Freshwater microbial communities from Lake Croche, Canada to study carbon cycling - C_130625_MF_MetaG | ecosystem: Environmental > Aquatic > Freshwater > Lake | place: Lake Croche, Canada... | reverse complement strand
CCGACTCAAGCGAGGGGAGGCTTGAAAAAATTAGTAAAAGCGAAGCTCCCGACTCAAGCGAGGGGAGGCTTGGAAAAATTAGTAAAAGCGAAGCTCCCGACTCAAGCGAGGGGAGGCTTGGAAAAATTAGTAAAAGCGAAGCTCCCGACTCAAGCGAGGGGAGGCTTGAAAAAATTGAAATGCTTTTTACTCTTTTAAGTTATGGTACAACTTGTCCAGTTACAAAGCAAAAGCAAAAGCAAACCAACAATCAGAATGTCTTCCGTTAACCAAAATATGAGCCTATTTATCCCTCGTGTATTTCTTAATATTACAGCAGAGAGAATTAAAAATTGTGTTGAGAATTTCGGCCTAGGAGAAGTAGAGCGCGTTGACCTTGTGTTAAAGGGAACCTACAATGCAGCCTATGTTCACTTCAAGTGCTGGAACAATACCTTGTTTACTGCCAGATTTCAGGAGCGCGCTTCTGACCCGAATCAGAAGTGCTACTTGGAGTATGACACTCCATGGTACTGGGTCGTTCTAGAGAACACTTCAGCGAAGCGTCTGGGACCAGAGATGCGCAAGGAAGTGGTGAATCTTCGTCCTGACTTTATGGAACCCATTGTGTATCCTTTTGATACACTAGCTATAGCTCGCGGGCTTTCCGATGAACTCACAAATTCGGCTACTGCTGTCGCTGATAGAACTGTGCCTTATTCAGTTCTTGAAGACTTGTGGTGGGATATGGAGCAGATGCAAGGCGAAATCAACGACCTGCGCTCTGAGCTTGAGAAACACGGATTTCAAATTCCTGGAGCCGAGAACAAAGAAGAACCAGAACCAGAACCAGAAGCAGAAGCAGAACCAGAGTCACTAGTTGACGAACTCAATATGGAGATTCAGAATATGCAGTACGAGATTGAAGATCTGAAAAACGCGATTTACGGCGAGGAAAGGTTCGTGACTTGCGCAGTCACTGGCAACAAGTTCCGAGAAGTATTCAAAGTAGTCTACGAGCCAGTAGAAGAAATGGAATTTGAGCCTGATCTTGAGAACGGGTTGACTCGCGATATTGCGAACTCCTTTGACGATTCTTGTCAAGTGAAAAGGTCCGAAGCTGAAAACATTGACACCGAATTCTGGGAAGAATGGGAGCCAGTAGAAGTGGAAAGCGATGACTTTCCAGGTATGTGCAATCAGATGTTCAAGAACAAAGTTACTGGAGTGATTTCGGACCTCGGTGACCTTCTGGAACTAGGACTAGCCAAGAGGCCCACTCAGATTGAAGTAGAGTTCTAAGTAAAATAGCTAGAGTAGTTAGATAGACTAGTTAGGTAGTAGGTAATTAAGTCATTATAATCAATAAAAAAATGGGCCACTAAGGCTCATTTTTTATTTTGTTTTATTTATTTATTTTAAAAAAATTGAAAACTTTTCTCTCTCTTCTACTAAGTCACACTTTACTAAAACAAAAACACAAGATGGAATCACTTATTGCTTTTATTACACAACAATGTATCAAGTATGACATTGACGAAAGTCACGGACTAAAACACGCAATCGGAACAATTTCAAGAGCTCAGGATATATTGAAATTATTGGATAATGTCAGCGATGAAGAGAGAAAAATGACAATTTATGCATCTGCTCTTCACGATATGTGTGACGGTAAGTATACAAACACAAAAACCAAGGAAGCTTCGGATGAAATCAGAGACTTCCTTTTGAGCGAGGGATGGAGTAGAGAAGATTCTGATTCTCTTGTTGGAATCATAAACACGATGAGTTATTCAAAGTTGAAAGCGCTCAATGTTGATGTTTTGGCTTCTAATGGCGATTTAATCTTTCCTTGTCACGGGAAATGGCAACGGGCTTATCACGTTGCAAGACACGCAGATCTATTGGAGGGATATATTGTGGCGCGATGTGTTTTGTATAGTATGCATTTTCAACCAGAAAAATCCGAGGAAGAGTGGTGGTCCATTGCTGTTGAGCTTTTTAGAGTAAGAATGTTCAAATATATTTCTGATGGATGGATTTCGCTACCTGGTACTGAAGAAATGGCACTTGTATTAGAAAAAGAGGCACGTATCTGCTTTTCTGAGAAATCAATGGACTGGCCTTACCTAAAAATTAGTAAATAAAATTATAACTTCTGTTGAAAATAAAAAATAAAAAAATTTGAAATGAAAATAATCAATAAATATAATTGTACAAATTCCCATTCCAAAAGCAAAAGCAAAGCAAAGCAAAGCAAACCAAACAAAATGAGCTCATACAAGTCTCAACCATTATCCATCAATAGATCTGTTCAAAGAAAGACAAGCTCGGCAACACAAACATTGCTCAGCTTATACTTAGGACCTAAGGTACACATAGACTTAGTTTTACAGGTACAGAGTCCCGAGATGAAGAGGGAGGAACAGGAGCGAAGAGAGAAAGTCAAGCAAGCGAAGAAGGAAGAACAGGAAAAGAAAGAAAGAGAAGAAAAGGAGAAGAGAGAGAAAGAAACTGCATCACTCAAGAAATTCAGCACTGGATACAAGATGCCACCAAGGAACTATGGCTAGGAATAACTAGATAGGTAGCTAGATAACTTGTAAAAATTAGTAAAGCAAAGCTCCCGAGTCAAGTGGGGGAAGACTTGTAAAAAATTGAAATGCTTTTTTCTCTCTTTGTTTATTGTACATTTCAACAGCAACAACAGTATCAAGCAAAATGATGACCACTATTACTCAACTTATTTCCAAGGCTCAAGAAAAGTTTGTGTTTCCATCCAAAGTTGAGATTCCATTCAAGTTTGAGATTTCACTTGCAGAATCTGTCGCCATATTTGGTTGCGGATTTGTAACTTACGGAATCTTATCCAGGCTTTTCAAGAAAATAAAAAATGTTCAGTTGGAAAGAGAGGTGAGAAGTCAGAAGGCGCTAAGAATCAAGGACGAAGAAAGGCACGAGAAAAAGTTAGAAGATCAAACCGAGTGTTACAGGATTCTCAGACAAATGGATGCTAGAAAAATTTCAAAGGCCGAATCTAGATGCAATGAGTTGGTCAAAGCATACAGAGCGTTAGAAGAGCAACACACAGAGTTAGATAAGCAACGCCAAGAATTAGAAGATCAAAAGACAGCTTTAGAGGACCACTGCGAAGAATTAGAAGATCAAAAGACAGCTTTACAAGACCACTGCGAAGAATTAGAAGAACAATTCAACGAGTTGGATAAAAATTGTCAAATCTTAGAAGAGCAATTCAAAGAGTTGGATGAAAAATATCAAAATGCGATCAGAATTAATGAAGAAACAAATTCTGCATCTCTTGATGATAACCAGTCCATCTTGTCCGAAGAAACAGAAGCAGAAGCAGAAGCAGAAGCAGAAGACGACGAAATTGAGCTTGAAATCAATGAGGAAGATCAACTCCAACCTCAGGCGGAAAGACGTCTTTGGTCAAATGCTGAAAAGGCAAATGGAACATATGCGCATCAGCTCCCAGATGGATTTCAAGCTTACCTGAAGTCGTGCAAACAAACAATGAACCTCACTTTTCAGAAAGGCGAATCCAAAGAGGATGACAGATGGATTATAAACGACACCGGTAATGCCTATTGGTCTCTGAATCAGGCTCGTGCTGATTTCTTTGGAGATATTTTAAAAAACAAACAATCTGTGTGGCTCAGTGTAAGGAGCGCCGAGGATGGAAGAAGTCTTAGAAGTGTTATTGAAGGTTGAAATGAAGGTTGAAAATGAAGGAAACTAAATAGTAGAGTAATAGGTAGATAGAATTGATTAGATAGTTTTATAGCTAGTTAGTTAGAATTGCAGTAAATAATAATTATTAGGAGAAATCCATTTTTTCATTATGGGTTAATAAGCTTAAAAAACTATTATACTAATATATATGAGTTTTGATTTGAATATTAATAACTACCAAAAGAAAGAACTGGAGGAAATATTTGGGCTTCCAGAAAACTATGATGTTGCAGTTATTGAGTTGAGAGAAAACAAATTAAGAGACAATATTGTTTCCGATCCTTCAGTAACAGATATTGTTCGCGGTCAAACATTGGAATTCTTACAAAAGGCGAAAGATAATCTTGTATCTTCTATTAGAAACGAAATCTTCAATAAGGCGAAGTCAATGAATATTTATAATACTGATACTTCTCTCAGGCCTTCTCAGATAATAAGTGAAAACAGTAGTCAGTTCATTATTGAAAGACCAGCTACACCGTTTTCCCAGTCTTTCCCAAATGAGTTTTATCCTGGTACAATCAATCCATTGAAAAAGAGAAGCATTCGTCAATATTTAAATATTGATACGCGGTTCAGAGAGAACTATTACAATACTCAGTCCACGAATTTCCATTTAGATCTTCCTATTAGGTTTGGTAATGTATTATCATTACAACTTTCTGCATTTGAAGTTGCTACAACTTATTACGTTATTTCAAAGCAATATGGTAATAATTTCTTCTGGATAACTGTAGTTGAAAGTAGTGGAACAGAAACTAAGGCAGCAATTATTATTCCTGATGGCAATTATACACCATCTGATTTGTTGGCGTATTTGAATAATTATGTCAGTGCAACTGGTCCAATTGGATCAATGGAGCCTGTTTTTAATAATTTGGTATTTACTATTAATATTACACCTGCATCAAGTGGTTCTGGTCAAATGATAATTGGATTTATTAGTACGAGCATTCTGGTAGGAGCAACAATAATATTGGATTTCCAAGCGAATTTACAAGGAAATCCCGATGTTGGTACTCCATTACCATTGAAATTAGGATGGCATCTTGGATTCCGTTTAGGTATTTACGAGGGAAACAATACTTATGTTAGTGAAGGTCTAGTGAATTTAAGTGGACCTAAGTATTTTTATTTAGTGGTGGATGATTATAATAATAATGTGAATAACAATTTTTACAGTGCATTTACATCATCTATACTAAATAAAAATATATTGGCTCGTATTTCCTATCAAGATGGATCATTCATCAATATTTCTGAAAACAATTTGTCTCTTGTTACAACAGCTCGGACATATTTTGGACCTGTAGATATTCAAAAGTTGACTATTCAATTATTGGATGAATTTGGAAGAATTATTGACTTGAACAATATGGATTATTCGTTTTGTTTGACAATGCAGTCGGTCTATGACCTATAGTCCACCTTTAGGAAAGGTGGAGCCAAACTTGATTATTCACCTTTAGGAAAGGTGGAGCCAAACTTTATTGTTCACCTTTAGGAAGGTGGAATCAAACTTTATTGTTCACCTTTAGGAAAGGTGGAGTCAAACTTTATTGAAGTCCACCTTTAGGAAATGTGGAGCCAAACTTTATTGTTCACCTTTAGGAAAGGTGGAGCCAAACTTCATAGGTGTAAAAGGGGTTTTGGTTTTTCCATCATAAGGTACTGCATAACCTTTGTCCAACATCCATTCATTTAAATGTATTTGGTTTTTTGGATTTTCTGGAGTTGGATCATCTACATAAACATTTGCTAAGATACGACCGTATTTTTCTTGTGCAATGTCTTTTAAATAAACCATTTTTTGTAAAATTAGGGTTTCCAGTTGTGTTTGTGAAATATGTGCTGCATCTTTCTCTTCTTGTGTTTTTCCTTTAATTTCTGGACTATCAATCCCTAGAAGTCGCACTTGAAACCGATATAATGGAGATTCTGGATAAGGCAACTTTGCTGCAATTGTAATTGTGTCTCCATCGTAGACCTTAATTACTTGACCTTGATAAATTGGAGGAATAAATGGTGTCGTTTCATTCCACATAATAGGTGGTAAATATTGGCACTGGGATTGAGAATGGGACTGAGACTGGGATTGAGACTGGGATTGAGACTGGATTAGATTTGAGTTTTCTTGATATTGGTTTTGACCAAAACAACAAGAATGAATAGACGAGCATTGAATATTCAAAAGACAGTTTATGAGCATTTGACATAGATACATTTTCAGTTATAATATTGTGTCTTTTATAAATAAAATCGGATTTTATTCAATTTTTTATTATGTATTAAGAATTCGCATTATTTGATGTAAATGAAACAAAGGATGCAATTGATTTACACGAGTCCGCAATATATTTACCAAAGTTACAAATACTGAACAACATATACGCGAATACTAAGATTCTCCTCTTTTTATTGAAACTATCATTTGTTGTATTTTTATTTGTATTTGTATTTTTATTTGTATTTGTATTTGTATTTGTATTTGTATTTGTATTTTTATTTGTATTTTTATTTGTATTTGTATTTGTATTTGGGATTTTGAATAAAATGTAGCTGTAATTTTCATTATCATAATCGTATTTATATTCATAATCTTTACAACCATAATTTTCGTAATCATAATTATTAAAATTGTATTCATCATCTTCATCATCTTCATCCTTGTAGTGAGTTAAAATATTTTTTTTTGGATGTATAATAGCACGATTATTTTCAATATTTATAAAATGTCCCCATTCTTCTTCCATATTATGGTGGTGTATTATATATTATAATATTGATTTTATATTATAATTTATATTCGTTGTTTTTGATTATTTTTGACTTTACATTAGATGTAAGAGTTTCTTGGCTTTCTTTGAAATCTTATTGTATTTGTATTGTCTAGCTCTCACATAAGCAGCATATACTCCTTTTCTGCTGATTTTGCAAGTATTTTTCTTACAAATAGGGAATTTCTTGTTAGATCCAAGGAAACATTTTTTACCGCATTTTTTCAACATTACAGTTTTTTGATGATATCCAGGCTTTTCTCTCTTCCATCCAGACCAAGGTGTGTTTTTTCGTGTAGTTCCTGACATATAATAACTAATAATATTATTAATTATAGTTTTGATTGATTTATAATGTTTGATTTATAATGTTTGATTTTTAATGGTTGACTTTTAACTAACTTTTTATATGGTTTAATATTATGAACCAAGACCACATTTTATTGAATATAGAAGAAGGGAATGGAATACAGCTACAAGAAGTTAGAAATGAAGAAATTGATACAAACATTGAATTGTTGAAGGAATCATTCAATCATTTAAAGTCTTACAAAAACTTCAATAAGAACTTGAAAAAAGATTTGAATAATGGAAAAAATCAAGAAAAAGTCAATGAGAGAAGGATTTCTAATAGTTCTTTATCAAATATACTAAATATTGGTAATGATAATTATTTTTCAGAAAGTGCAAGTGACTTGAGTGATAGTTATGATTCCGAAAATGAAGAAAACGCTAGATTAATTAATAATAATAATAATAACGATAATAATGATAATAACGATAATAATGATAATAACGATAATAACAACAATAATAATGATAAAAGTGATCAGTCTAGTACAGGCAATCGTCTTGGTATTCAATATAAAAAACTCAACTATAAGCAAGTAGAGGCAAGTATTGATAAATATTACAGTAGCGTAAACCATAAATATTCATCATCTCTTGATATTTTGGCTAGTTACTTGAAGGGACAAAAAATAATATATATGGAGTCTAAACAATATTGCGAACATAAATTGAACTTATTGATGATGCCTGCTATTTTACTTTCTACTGCTGCAACTGTTCTCGCATCTATTGTACAGAATTATGTTTGGGGTTCAATGCTTATATCGTCTGTAAATGCTGTTATCGCATTTTTATTGGCCCTTGTCAATTATTTCAAGTTAGATGCCGCATCAGAGGCACATAAAATATCGGCACATCAATACGATAAACTTCAATCTTCGGTAGTTTTTACATCTGGGTCGGTTTTATTGTTCAGAGACTTCAACATTGATAAGAAGTATAATAGGAACGGGAATGGGAATGGGAACGGGAACGGGAATGGGAACGGGAATGGGAATGGAAACGGGAATGAGAGTAGTAATAGTAATAAGATGGATTTTATTATGACCAAAAAAGATTTAGAACAAGAAATGTTTCAAAAGTTGTGTGATGTTGAAAAGAAAATTGCTGAAATTAAGGAGACAAATCAATTTCTTATCCCATCTGCAATTCGTAGGAGGTATCCTGTTATTTATAACACAAATATTTTTTCAGTTATTAAGAAAATTGACGATCATCGTAAGAAGATGATTACTGATTTAAAGAATATTAAAAATGAGATAAGATATATCAATGCTGTCTCAAAAGCTAGTCAAAAATCTCTTTCAAGTGATTTGAAGCCACATCTTGTAGATCTATTCAACTTGAAGAAAAATATGGTAAAAGAAATCTTGTTACTCAAATCGGCTTTTTCAATTATTGATCAAATGTTTCATAAGGAAATTGAAAATGCAGAAATTCTCAAAACTCGCAAATTTTGGAATAACATATTATGTTATAAACAACTTCAAAATCCATTAGAGTTGAATCCATTTATATCTACATTGATGGATCCATTTAAAAGTATGGATATTTTGAATAATGATGAAGATCTCACTGGAACCAAATTTTATAACAAAACCTCTATTGTGTATGGTAAGAATCAAAATCTAAAAAACGGACTGATTACTACATTAATGACGAAGGTGAAAAATATTGTAATATAATAATATTTATATACTAACCAATAATATGTACGGAAATATTAACAAGAATATGAATACCAATAATGCCAATAATACCAATAATGCCAATAATACAAAACAGCCAACAAGGGAGTCATTCAAAACAATGATCAATGATTCTGATTCTATTTATCAAAAAAGGAGAGAACCTATTCAAGTAAAGAAAGTGCCTAATTCAATTTCTGACTTAGATTTGGATACTGATAATTATGAAGATGAAGAGTTGGAGGGATTCTTTGGATTAAATAAGGGATATAGTATTTCAGATGTTGAAGTTAAAGAACGAACAATGAGAGAAAAAATGATTTTTGCTATAAGAAATTCGGGATCTAATGGGGGATCTGGATCTAATGGAGGATCTGGATCTAATGGAGGATCTGGATCTAATGGAGGATCTGGATTTGACAAAATTCTCGCAAAAAAAGTCATTCATTTTTTAAATGAAGCAAAAGAAATATTAATTGATAACTTAAAGCAGAACCCAGTTATTGTTGGAGGAGGAGGAAATTCCTTTATTATTGATAAACCACAAGAATCCATTACTAATTTTATTCAACCTGTGAACACATTCAATACTGATACCGCACCTGGTATTTTGAATAAATTACGCCGTCGTACTACAACAATGACATTATCAATGAATACTTTGTTTCGTGACCCAAATGGTAGTAGTATTCCATCTGATTGTGTTTTTACATTATCTTATACATTGAAAAATGTGGTTTCAATGAAATTGCTATCTATTGAACTTCCAGAGAAAATCTATCTTCTCTCTAATATTTTACAAAACAATGTATTTTTTGTATCTGATACAGGAACAGGAAACGAAGCGTTGATAGTTGTTCCAGAAGGGTGTTATGATGAGAATAGTTTGGCAATCGCGTTACAAAATGCATTGAATACTGCACTTAGTTCTCTTGAGTATTCTGTTGTGATTGATCCTGTAAGTGGAAAAACAAAAATTGCAAATGGGTTTAATAATTTCCAAATGACTTTTATTATTCCTGGTGTAACTAGTCAAACATTGTCAAAAACATTTGGCTGGATACTAGGGTTTCGTCAAAATCACTATCAAGAAGAGATGTCATTTACTTCTGAAGCACTTTATGGTGGTGACTCACTGGAATATTTTTATTTTGTATTGGATGACTTTAATTTGAACTATACCAGTAACTTATTTGCTATTTTTTACAATAGTTATATTGATAAAAATATATTGGCCAAGGTACCTTATACAAATAATAATAATAATGTGACTAATGCACTGACATATTATGATGATAGTTTGGCCACTCTTAGTCCGAAGAGACAGTATTTTGGTCCAGTAGACATCAAGAAAATCAGTATACAATTATTGAACAAGTACGGAGATGTTGTGCCGTTGAATTTGATGGACTATAGTTTCACATTGGAATTGGAAATGGCGTATGATATTTAATGTCTCGGTTATTTTTTATAAATACCAGATCACTTGGTGTCCATAGTTTATTGTTATAGTATTCCCAAGTTAACTCGTCTAAGAAAAAATCGTTTGGATATTCATTTATACTTTTTGTTTTAAACGTAAAATCAACATCTTTATAATATGGTAACAAAGAACCAATATTCCATCCATTTTCAATAATTCTTCTTGACATTAATAATTCTTTTTGCCATATTGCTTCTTCCATGTTTATTGCATAATTTGTTGTACTAAAAATTTGACATTTCATTAAATATTCTAGGGCTTCTTTATCTGTTGAAAAAATAAATGATTGTACATGACTTAGAATAGGGCTTTTAAAGTGAAAGCTACTTATAATTGTCCCAAAAAGTTTGGTGTTATGGTTATTTTTAAGACCATTGATAAAATAAGATGGCCAGTTTTGAGTTTCTTCTGGTTTTAAAAAAGGTCCAATAATAGATGAATTTGCAAATATAAAGTAATCATAATTTTTGTAAGTATCATTGGTTAATAAACCTTCAGACCAAGCACCAAAATCATATCCAATATTGTCTCTATAAATTACATTGACATATTCTGGCACTGTTATTCTAGCATATTTGCTGTTTATTATTATTAAAAAATTAATATTTGGATCTTTGAAAATAGCATATTTAATGAAATAGTCTACATATTGAGTTTTTTTATGAAAAGTGTATAATATTAATGTTTTTTTCTGTTCAGTCATTATAAAAGTTATTTTTACTTTATTTTACTTTGTTGTATTTTTTATATGTTTATTCAAAAAATATAATACAATATAGTTTTTGCTTTTTGTATTATATCAAAATATATACAATATTTTGATGGGGCTATTATTTCCGACTTGCTGGAATCGAACCAGCGACCTATTGATAACAACAGGTATTAATACTACTACAGTCAATCGCTCTACCAATTGAGCTAAAGTCGGTTTGGATATGTTTTTCCCCACAATATAAGATCGGATTATTTGTCTTGGGATTTTACGAATAAAAAATATTTCTCTCTTAATATTTTTTATTTGTATTGGATTTTGGGGGTTAAGAATTTTATATGGATTAATAATTTTATCTCAAGATATCTAGATATCTAGATATCATCTGCATCATCATCTGTATCATCTTCTCTATAAATCCAATTTATTAATGGCTTATCCTTTTTTATATATTTAGCGTGGACATAGTCAGCATAAGAATCACCATAGTCATCGGCATAGAACCACATGTCTTTAATGGGTGCACGACACATAGCGCAGTTTGGATGGCAGAAATTTTTAGCTTTTGATGCAGTTTTAAGTTGCAATTCTATGCAAGTTGTACAGTACTTGTGATCGCAATCAAGTTTTACACCTTCGTCAGTAAATTCTTCTAGACAAATTGGACATTGATAATCTTCCTCATATGATGAGCAAATACAAACTTGGATTTCAAAGCGATGTGGCGTGAACTCTTGAGATTTTTTGAAGTCAACATAATCTTTATAATGGCGTTCAATTTGCTGAGAAATCCAAGTTGTCATTTTGAAATATTCCACACGATCTTCTGGTAGATTTTCGTAAGCTATATCGGCACATCTTCTTAGAGCGCTTGAATCTGGCACCCTGTTTGGAGTTCTGATGTCAAATTGAAACTCCTTATAAATTTTTATAAGGTATGGTTCCACAAGATGGCCATATTTAACCGCTTTCTCAATGAAATAATGGTAATATTTGCGAGTCAATGATTTAATTAAACCTGCCTTGTTCTTCGGCATTTCACCATATCTTTCAAATCTATATGATAGAGCCTTTAACTCAGTCAATGTGAGTAACTCCAGTTCTTTTCTGATGCATAAATCTTTTAGAAAAGGAAACTTCTCAGTAATTGCTACAACTGTCATTATTCTATCACGCAATAAATATTTAGTTGGATGCTTGCAATCTTTTATAGTGTGTCCAGAGCATCTACAGAAACCACATTTTCTTTCAACTGCAACATTCTCACTTCTGACATTGTTGAGTTGATAAGCAGCATTAGATAAAACTGATAGCATTTTTAAAAGAGAAGACTTGTTTTGGAAATATACAATAACTTATTTGATTTAGTTTGTTTCAATTTTTTTTGAAAGTGTTATGTTAGTTTGTTTGATTTTCAAAAAAATTGAACTCATTCAATCTTTGGTTTTGTAAGTCACATTATTTGAAGTACATTATATGAGCAGTTGTCATAATTACAATAGTTCTGAAGTTGTTAGCTTGTGCATTCCACGTTTAAGTGGTGAGACAGATAAAAATACTATTGTGAAAAGATTCTCTGAATTGGGAATTGGAAAAATTTTCAAAGTTGATATGATATGGAAGACTTCTGATAAAGGAGAGAAATTTTATAGCGCTTTCATTCATATTGATTGGAATTCAAATGATTTGAGTAAATACATCATTGATCGTGTGACATCAGGCAAAGATGTTAAGATAATCTATGATGGTTTCTTGTTTTGGAAGGTTTTCTTGAATAAATCGGGTCCAAAGAATAACAGACATTATAAAGAAAAATCACATATTGATTCTTCTGGGAACTGGGAAAGAAATAACTGGGAAAGAAATAACTGGGAAAGAAATACTAAAATACAATAAAAATTGAATTATTTATAAGTATTAATTGAGGTTTTTTTTTGACTATGTTTATTAATTTATAATAATGTTATCATTACCAGAAACACATTTTGATTTATTGCTTCTCTCATTAAATCAATTTATTAAATGTGAAAAAGAAAGAAAACAACATAGTTACAGTATTAAATTTCCACCTTCTTACAAAGTATCTAGACTAACAAATTCATTAACGTTGTCTTATAATGACTGTTTAATTTTGATTCATTGTCTTCATTTACAACAAGACTTCTTAGAGAGAAATGGTTTTGGTTTTTATAAATTAGTATTAGAAGATGTAATTATAATTGAATCTTCTACAAAAAATGAGTTGATGTTTGCCTATATGAACTCTTCTCATATCAAAAAAATTAATGAAAAGAATGAAATTGTTTTTATGACACCTTTTCAAAATAATAAGGGTTTTATTGCTCCCGAAATTTTAGCAGTGAAATCTATACCGTCAAGAGTTTGTTACAAATGTTTTTATTATAGTTTAGGTTTGTTGGTTATTCACTGTATAAATGGGATAGATACAGAGACAGAGACAGAGACAGATACAGAGACAGAGACAGAGAGAGAAAAAGAAAAAATATATGAAAAGTCAATTGAGAAGTTGAAAGACACAAAATTATATTGGGTTCTACAAAGATTAATTGTCAATGATCCATTAAAAAGAATATTATTATTGGTTTAGATCGGATCAGAATGGATTTTATTCTTATCTTATATCATAATATGTCACTTCAAACTTTTAAAAAGAAAGGAGTCATTAATTATGGTACAAATAGATCTGGAAAGGGACCTGGTGGATTTTGGCTTCCACAAGGTCCTGGTAAGGAAATGCTTTCATTAGCGCTTCAGAACCCTGGTCCTGTTGGTTTCTCTATTAATGGTGGCAGAAGAAACAAGGGCTATATCGGTCAGAGTAGTGCTTTTTCAAAGACTAATACACCATTTCGTGGCCAATTTCCTTGTTGGGGATCTGGTGGTCGCGGAGGTCGGTACCCGATTAGTGTAGTTTTTAACTCCCCACTTGTAAAGGCAATCAATCAAGGATCTCAATACCAATATATTAAGCCGTCTGTTCTCTCTAATGATGGAATGATTGAGAAGAAATATATGTGGATTAATAATGGTCAGTACCCTAACTATTGGGTACAACCTGTTTATCCAACTGGAACTATGTCAGATAATGCCAGTCAATGGCTATACATTCAGAACAAGGCGGCCTCTAATATTTGTGTGAATGATACCAATAAGGCGTATGTTTATGATGGACATCGTATTAAATGCAGCCCTACAGGATGCAGCACAACAACAGCAAAATATCAGTCATTTAGTACAATGACATCCAATGTTGGTTATACTAAGACACTGCGTCAACCTCAAACTGCTAGTCAGTATACATTGCAAATTCAGCGTCAATGTACTAACCCAGTTGGTCCACAAAAGCCGTTTCCATTTGCTGCCAACAATGGCTCTAGTGGTGGTTCCAATCCTGATAGAACACCTCCTCCTCCTATTCCACAGGTCACCTTCTTGACACCTCCTGAATGGTATTGGGCTGAACCTAATGTTGATCCTGATGCAAAGGACAAGTTGAATCAATATATTAGAGAACATACACCACTTACAATTTCTGGTTAGGATTATTATTTTTCAATAAAGGCTACTAATACATCATTTTGTGATGTCCAATCATCGTAGTATTTTATAATATAATTTGGATTTATTTCTTTGATCTTTTTTAGGATTTCATCTAGATTAACAGGAAAATGATGGTTATCCATTAGACGAATATCATCTACCATTATTGTATGCGTTTTTATTGGATGTTGTTTTATTTGTTCCAATTCATATAATATTGGACATATTGTTTCAGGATCACATCCAATATTTGGAACACCAGACCAATGGCTATCTAACCAAAATGTAATTTGAGAATCAATTGGACTTATTATATTTAATAAGTCATATTTGCTATTTGCTTTGTGAATTGTTATATTTCTTTTGTATTTGAAACGTTCTCTGCAGTTATTGAAAAAAACTTCCGATAACTCCAAGCTAATAATTTTTGAAGGTTTATAGTTTTCATTATTTGCAACTATACTTACTGTATCACCTTCATACGTTCCTGTTTCTATAAAAACATCATTCATATATTGTAAAAGTTCTTGAACAAATGGCATAATATATAATTATATTTTATGTATTATTTAAATTATAAATTAGTTGATTTAATTTATATGATTTATGCGTTTTATATTTTATAATAATAATATATAAAATGGGATTAGAATCAGCATCGGGATCAAGATCAAACTATGCAAAGTCAAGCTTATATAGAACCCTTTTTGGGGGTAAGAAAAAATGTGGTTGCGGAAAGGGTCTTGACTTTTTATGGAAGGGAGGAGCAAAAAAGAGTTCTG
>Ga0114960_10002269_pt1 | contig 15087 bp, 12 predicted proteins | sample C_130625_MF_Meta_FD_92637 | JGI IMG/M metagenome (GOLD analysis project Ga0114960, IMG submission 92637) | Freshwater microbial communities from Lake Croche, Canada to study carbon cycling - C_130625_MF_MetaG | ecosystem: Environmental > Aquatic > Freshwater > Lake | place: Lake Croche, Canada... | reverse complement strand
TATACATTATATTGTTTGTATGTAAATCATTATGTGTAAAATTAAAAGCTTTTTGGTAAGAAATCAAAATCATTATTATTTGCATAAAAGCTGAATACCATTCATCATTAGATAAATCATTGTTAATAATTAAATCATCAAATGTATTTTCACAATATTCCATACAAATTGCTTGTACTGGAAACTTAGGTATTATTGCATTAATTATTTCATCTTCTTCATCATCTTCTCCATCATCTTCATCATCTTCTTCATCTTCATCATCTTCTCCATCATCTTCGCCATCTTCATCTTCGCCATCTTCATCTTCGCCATCTTCATCTTCGCCATCTTCATCTTCGCCATTATCATCTTCGCCATCATTATCATCTTCGCCATTATCATCTTCGCCATTATCATCTTCGCCATCATCTTCGTTTTCACCATCAAAATTTATAACATTAATATTATTTTCTTCTAGACTACCATCTGCAGTATAAGATGTTCTAGATGAACACGTTGAACTTGATTTTAATGTAACATGATTATTATCTTTATTATCGAAAATAGTAGAATTAGTTATATCTACCAAATCCATTGTCGTATTTTTTAAATCATTCAAGTCAAAAATTTTATCATCAAAAACATCATCAAATATTTTATTATCAAATGATTGTACAGATAGCTGAGATTTTGCACTTATATTATGATTAATTTGAATAGGTTTTAGTTTTTCTTTTTCATTTTGAAATAAATGTTCATAACTATCTATTTTAAATAAATTATTTTTATTTTTATTGAAAAAATCTGAACTATTCAAATAATCTATGTCATCAAATACATTTATAGTAAAATCATTCTTTATACCTAAAAAGGATCCATAATAATCTACACCATGAGGAAAATAAGTATTATGTATAAGTTGACTAGTCAAGTATAAAAATAATCCATCAACATATGCAGAGTTATTATGATCTATAAATTTTTCAAAACAATCATCTATAGTTGATGTTAATTTTGGTAATGTAAACATTTTTGGATCATTAACATTATATTTTCCAATTAAATATTTATAAGGATCTAATAATGGTGCAAGTTTAAAAAATATTTCTTTATCTTTAGTTTTATCATTAAATCTATTCTTAATTTTGCAATTATATAAATGAGAATTATTATCTATTTCTTCTTTTATGCTTGAAATATACCATTTATTATTTAAATTAATACCATTAAAATTACTATCATTTAATGCAAAAAATCTGTTATAAATTGGAATATAATTTTGCGCTTGAGTAATAAAAAGAGATGTTGGATTTTCTAAACTTTTAAAAAGCTCAACATTCTTTCTTTTCTGATAATTAACATTTATCATTATTTAGCTAATTAAGATATAAATTATATAAGTTTTTAACTTATTATTATGTCTTAATATATATTGCTGAACTATTAAGGATTTTATTTGAATTTATACATTTGCGTAAAAACAACTAAAATATAATTTCTAAAACTAATAAATATGACACTTGAGTTAAAAAAATTTGATATGAAAAATATTAGTTTCAAACCTAATGAGAATAAAGGACCTGTTGTTGTGCTAATTGGTAAGCGTGATACAGGTAAGTCTTTTTTGGTAAGAGATTTGCTATATTATCATCAAGATATTCCTATTGGAACTGTTATATCTGGTACAGAAGAAGGAAATGGTTTCTACGGCAAAATGGTACCAAAACTTTTTGTACATACAGAATATAATACTGCTATTATTGAAAATATTTTGAAGCGACAGCGCACTGTGTTGAAACAAATAAAAAAAGAAATGGAAACTTATAAACGCAGTACTATTGATCCACGTGCATTTGTTATTTTAGATGATTGCTTATTTGATAACACATGGGCTCGTGATAAGATGATGAGACTTTTATTTATGAATGGAAGACATTGGAAGATAATGTTAGTCATAACAATGCAATATCCGCTTGGAATCCCTCCAGTGCTCAGAACTAACATTGATTACGTCTTCATTTTGAGAGAAAATTATATTGCAAATAGAAAGCGTATTTACGAAAATTACGCTGGTATGTTTCCAACATTTGAGAGCTTTTGTCAGGTCATGGATCAATGTACCGAAAATTTTGAATGTTTAGTAATTAATAACAACTCTAAATCGAATAAATTACATGACCAAGTGTTCTGGTATAAAGCTGACAACCATGGTGACTTCAGATTAGGGTCTAAAGAATTCTGGGAGCTTTCAAAAAGTCTCAAGGATGATGAAGATGAGGAACAATATGACCCAAATAAGCAAAAGAAACGCGGTGCAGGACCAAAAATCAGTGTGAAAAAGGCAAATAAATGGTAAGAAAAAGCGCTTTGCTTTTACCCAGAGTGACTTCTTTTTATAAAAAGCGCTTTTTAAATATAAAAGCACTTACAACTACTTAAATTATGATAAAAATATCGATTTTGTAGTTGATTTGGATGATATATGGAAATGGTTAGGTTTTAATCAAAAATATAACGCAATACGATTAATAGAGAAGCATTTTAATTTAGATGTAGACTATAAAACCGCTCCTCAAGTTGGAGGAGCGGTTTTAGAAACACCTATTAAACAAAATGGTGGACAAAACAAACAAACAATATTACTAACCATCAAATGTTTTAAATCATTATGTTTAAAAGCACAAACAAAAAAGGCATCAGAAATTCACGAATATTATATGAAATTAGAGGAAACATTACATGAAATTGTAGAAGAAGAAACAAACGAATTAAAACTTCAATTAGAACAAAAAGATAATATTATTTTAGAAATCAAACAATCAACAGAACAAGAAAAAAAATTATTAAAAAAAGAAAAACATCGAGCAGTAGAACAAGCAATAATAGTTCAATTTCCACTAAATATAGAATGTATTTATTTTGGTACTATTGATAATACAAATGAAGCAGAAGAGAAATTAATTAAATTTGGACATACAAATGATTTGGCGACAAGATTATTAGATCATAGAAAAAAATATACAAATTTTATTTTAGTCAATGCATTCCGTGTTCAAAACAAGGTAGAAATAGAAAATCTTATAAAAACATATCCAAAAATTAAAAGACAAATTCGTACTATAGAAGTAAATGGTAAAAATAAAACAGAAATTATAGCTTATGATGCTACTAATTTTACTATTGAAAAATTAAATAAGCATATCAAAGATATTATTCATTCGAAAACATATAGTATTGATAATTTTAATAGAATAATAAAAGAAAATGCAGAGTTAGAAAATGAAAATAAATATTTAAAGGAACAAATACAATATAGCAAATCATTATTAGAAAAAAATACAATTGAAATAAGGGAATTGAAAGAAAAATTGGAAAGTAATCAAAAAGTCATTGAATCAGTTGCAACCGAAAATCAATCCGTTTATCAAAATACACTATTACCAGAAGATGAATTACATAAAAAATTCAATGAATTTGTAAATAGCATTTGTATTGTCAGACCAGATGTAGAAGAGTTATCTGTAAACATTGAAGGACGTTATCGATTATGGTGTCAAGTTAAACCTACAAAGGAAGTTTTTCATGCATTAAAAAATTATATGGATACTAGATTTAAACCAAAACGTATTCAAGGAAATCATGGCTATCTAGGCATCAAATTAAAATCTGTTGAATATAAAAAAACACAAGTAGATTCACAAGTTGAAACATTTATATTTCAGTCATGTCAATTTTCAGATTGTGGAAAAATTCTTAATTCTGTATTATTGAGAGAATATCAAAAATGGAAAATTTCAGTTGATAAAAAACTATCAGAAAATGATATGAAGGAAATTAAAGAATATTTAAATTTATCATCATATGCACTTAAAGCAACAGTTTGGACAGATGAAGGAAGTAATGAAGGATATTATGGAATATCATTAAAACAAAATGAATATAAACCAAAACTTGTAGTATCAACTGGTAAAAAAGTGTACAAGAGAGAAAAAGATAGCAACCAGTTATTGTCAACTTGGGACTCAATAGCAAAGGCAGCAGATGCTGAAGGAATTTGTGCAGCTAAAATGAGCCGTTCTATTAAATCTGGAATTGTATTCAATAATGACTATTATTATACAACAACCTTGTAAACCCTTCATGTATCTTCAAAAGTAATCGTGACAGGATATTTTATAAAACAATATTCTCTCCAATTTGTAAATGGATTATTTGATTCACACCAATCAAACAAATACTTACCATTGGATGCTTTTATAGGAAAGGGTTCCCATAAATGATATTTAAAATGAAATAGGATGTTCATAATTCCCATCTCATTTGTTTTACAAACTGGATACTCATTCATTGCCTCGATCAACTGAGTTTTATCACATAAATCTAAAATACTTGTATCATATATCCAAATACAATTCAACATATAATTGGATGTTAAAATAGTATCACTAAATTTATGGACGAGTGAAGCAACCACCTCTGGTTTATCATAAGACAATTGACAATTAAAATCATTATATGCACTATGTTTTCCATCCAATGGTGCCAAAATTTTATTTTTATAATCGAGAGATAATAAATAAGAAACATCATCTAATACACGTAAACCCGCATCTAAAAAGACAACTCTTTGCCATTGTTTAAAATAATCATCAAAAATATGTAATTTTTCCCATTGATTTAATTTATTTAATTCTCTCTTGTCTGAACTCGAGAAACCATTAGGACCAATCTTTTCTATAAGAGACGTCTTATCAATCACTGGAAATTTAACTTCAGTTATATTATAAAAATCCTTAAAATTAGTATTCAAATCAAAATCAATTGTGATTAAAACAATAGAACCTTGCCAGTTACCTCGGCTTCTCAAATCAATAATTGTTTTCTTTGCTTTTTGAAAATAAGCTATGTCAGTAATGAGAGTAAAAGTAGTATCTTCTTTTGTATCTGTTATTAATTTTTTTATATCTTGTTCATTTAACTCTTGATAAAACTTAAATTGTGATTCTATCATTACTTTGTGAATTGTAATTGCATCTGTTAATTCAGATTCACAACTATGAACATCTAAATGAAATAAATCATTATTTAATTGTTTGATAGGAATAGCATCATTTTTTTCTATATCACGAATCCATAAACCAATACATAAGTCATCACACCAATGCTTATAACTATTACTAGTACCATTTTTACGGACATAAGAACATAAATGCAAATATAGTGCTTTAGACATGGCATACCCTGCACCACCAGACATGTATAAACAAAATTCATTTTTTATATGATCCAGCTCTTTGCCAATATAATAATAGTCATTATGATCATAATTTTGTAATAAGTTTTCCAATCTACTTTGGAAGACAAATGTGTCATCATCGATGAAAATATACCAATCATAGTCAGGAATATTCATATTATGCATAAAATAAATATATTTCCATGTAATATTATATGGGTCGTCCATACAATTCCAACCAAATTGTCGTTTTTCTATATTAGGTTTTGAAGTTAAATAATATATGTCAGATGTTGGAACATCTTTTAAAAATGTATCCATTTGAAATTTGACTCTTGTTTCCAAGTATTTATCACAGGTAGAAATAATATAACAAATTTTCATTATAAGTTATATTATTTATTTTAGTTTTAAATCAAAATTTATATTTTATTAAAAATTTAAATATATTTTTTTTTTGTATTCTTGTTTCTATTTTTTTTAATATATTTATTTTTTTTTGTTTTTTTACGTTTATTTTTTTTACCTCCTGTTGTAATTATATCTTGAGATTGTTGTTCTTGAGATTGTTGTTCTTCAGGCTGTTGTTCTTCAGGCTGTTGTTCTTGAGGTAATAATTGTTTCAAATATGATAATGCATTTTCATAACGTTCTTTATATTTTATTACTTTTTTTTTACATTTTTGTTCATCATAGCGATCTGGTTCACAATAAGTTATATAAAAACGATACCAATAACCAAATTGTTCTAACATACTTAAAATATAACCATAATACCCAATTGTACAATATGGATCTAAATGAACGATTTTTTGTATACAATAAGTCTTTGGTGTTAATGTTTTATATTTTTCAACATTTTTCTTAGATGCTTGTAATATACGCACAACATGCATAATTGTTGGTGCACATGTATAACTTTCCATTCGGTAAGTTAAAGAATCTCCAATAGCAACCATTATATCACATATATCACTTGGTGTTAATTCAATTAAAATATTATTATTTAATTTATCAAATTTAATCTGTTCAGCAACTTCTACCTTTTTATAATATTCATATCTTTGATTTTTGTAAGTATCATTTAAAAATTTAAATATTATTATATTTGCATCGTCTACCCAATTTCGGTCTTGTAATGATGATCTAACGTCATTCTCAATTTGAGATAAAGAGTACATCATAAATTTTAGAATTTCTAATTCCTTATCAATTAATACTAATCCAACTTCCTTACCTAAATCTACATTATATCCTAAATACAAATTTCTTATAATACTATTACCAGCACATTTTAACATTCTATTAAATTCTGTTATAGTAAATTCACTAGCATCTAAATAAAAATAATCTGGATGTTCAATATCTGTTTTATCTGGATTTGGTATTGTCATCATATCTGCATAAGTTTCTATATCGAAATCTAAACTAGATTTTTCAGTAAAAATAACAAATAAACTTTCAAATCTAGAAACAATATATGCAAGACCTGGTATTTTTAGTGTAGTACCAGAATATTGAATACCAATATCAATATCTGAAACTGGTGTAATACTGCCAAAAATACCCAATTTGAAATTATTCAATTCACTTTCAATATCACTTCTATATGGAAATAAATCAATATCATCATAAATTGTATTATATAATTCGTTATTCTGAAAAGTAGCAGTTGCAAAAATCAATAATTGATAAAATAAATATGTTCTACAAATCCATAATTGATTTTTATTGTCTTCTGAATCTATATACATTATTTTATCAACATAATTTTCACTTTTATTTAGTCCAAATTTTTCCATTTTTTTCAAAATAGTCTCTATTGTTTGTGATATTGATATTTTATCAAATTCTGTAATATTTAATAATAGTTCTGTATTATCCTTTTCATTATAGTTAGTACAAAAAATAATGATATCATCATTACACCTTTCTGAAATACTTTTAATATTTAAAATAGGATACTCCATAATATATTATATTATTTAATTAATAATTATATACTAAATATTAAATTCTAGTTTATTTTTATAAAGGAACATTAGAAAATGGTCCACTTACAAGTTGACTCTTACCATTATCTGTCTTGCCAACAATGATATTCTCTCCTTCAAATAACTCCATACAAATATCAGCAGTTGAAATATTTTCTTGTTCTTTCAAAGCAAACTCTTGTGTATTTGCATTGTTCACACCAACTAAATTTCCCTGATCATCAATAGTTTGAGTTAATGTGTTACCTGACTTTTCTGCATTCTTGATATTTTCATCAATTGCCTTTTGTTTTGATTCTTTAACACGTTGATCGAAAGCTGACTTGGCATTGGTCTCGTTTTTATTTTTTTCACTCATTAGTTGATTGAGTTCCTCTTCCAAATACTCAACACGACCAGTCTTATAAGCTTCCGGATCCCAAGGCATCCACATACCTACAGGTCCTACAAAAATGTTATGATTATCATCAATTTCTCTCAACATCTTTGCTCTTAATTCGGCCTCTTCTTGTGTAGGATAAGATCCACGAATCTTTATACCACGAGTACTTGTTTGGAAATTATGAGCAATATCAAATTGTTTTTGTAACTCTTCCTCATTATTATCCAAATATGTCTTGTATTCGTCCTCAAAAGTAGTTTTAATAATATTCTCTCTTTCCTCTTTAACAAACTCCTTAAAATCATCTGACAAATCATCAAATGAAACATTGTATTTGAAAGAAACAAAATTTAAGAATTGTACAAATTTTTCCATTGATTTATTAAATTCCCATTTCTTTAGGAATTCCTCAAAGAAAAACATTTCTCTTTTCTTTAAGATTTCTTCTGGAGAACAAAAAGATACACAAACAAATTTTTGTCCAGCAATAGGCTTATCTTCTTCCAATAGATCGACATATTTAGGATTTACTTTCCCATTTAGTTCCTTTTTCTCAAAACCAGCTTTCTTAGAATTCTTATCTTTAGAACGTTCCATTTAGATAAATATATTATTTATTTTTAAGTTTTTATCGCATATATATATATTTTTTTCTTATTATTTAATATAATGAACGGAACAATTAATATTGCCGAACTTGTTAAGAGAATTATTAAGTATCTTGTTGAGGGTTTAATGGTAGCTATTGCTGCCTATGCTATCCCTAAACGTTCTTTAAATGTTGAGGAAATTGTTTTGATTGCTTTGACTGCTGCTGCCACATTTAGTATTCTTGACACCTATGTACCATCAATGGGTGCCACTGCTAGATCTGGAGCTGGCTTTGGAATTGGAGCAAACCTTGTTCATTTTCCGGGTGGATTTTAAGACCATAAATCGTGCAGATGTTTAATAAATTTATATTATTTACAAAATAACTAATATAAAGTTAAATTCATATAATATAGTAATGAGATATACTAGTGAAAAACTTTTACAATATTGTAATGAAAACAAAATACAATTAGTAAACGATTATACATCTGAAAAAATAAATAGGGAAAGTTATATAGAAGGCAATTGTATAACTGAAAATTGTTGTAATAAATTTAATAAATGTTTTCGTCAATTAATTAAAACGGCAGCATACTGCGAATCATGTATGCAAAGTATTTCAAAAAATAAAATTAAAAATTCAAAGGTAAAATATGATATTCATATGTTGATAGAGTTTTGTAATGAAAATAATATAATATTATTAGATGATTATTCTGAAAAATTTATTAATAGAGATACAAATATTGAAGGAATTTGCTTAAATGATAGTTGTGAAAATAATTTTATTAAACCATTTCGTCAACTTCTAAAAATAGGCGGATATTGTGAAAAATGCAGTAAAGAAAATGGAAAAGTAAAAATACTTGAAACTAATTTACATAAATTTGGAGTAGATAATCCTATGAAAAATAGTGAAATAAAAGAAAAGTTAAAACAATCTACTCTAAAAAAATATGGTGTTGAACATAATTCACAATCGGAAATAATAAAGAATAAAAAACGTAATACTTGTCTTAAAAACTTTGGATTTTCATCACATCTAAAATCACCTAAAATAAGAGAACAAATTATACAGACGAATTTAATAAAATTTGGTGTTGAACATAATTCACAATCGGAAATAATAAAGAATAAAAAACGTAATACTTGTCTTAAAAAATATGGTGTAAAACATTATTTAGAAACACAAGAATTTAAAAATAAAACAACACAAACAAATTTAGAGAGATATGGCGTCCCTCATCATTCACAAAATGCAGAAGTAGCTGACACAATGCTTAAAAACTCTTATAACAAAAAACAATATAAGTTACCATCTGGTAAATTATTAGAGTATCAAGGATACGAAAATTTTGCGTTAGATAGATTACTATACTTTGAAAAAATATGTGAAGATTCTATTATAACAAATAGAAAAGATGTTCCAATTATATGGTATAATGACATAAATAATAAAAAAAGAAGACATTATGTAGATTTTTATATTCCATCACAAAATAGATGTATTGAAGTAAAATCTACATGGACAAATCAAACCAAAAATAATGTTTTAGAAAAACAAAAAGCAGCCAAAGATTTAGGATACATATATGAAATTTTGATATATGATAGACAAGGTAATCTAGTAGATGAATTTTAAAATAATATATAGTTTCAAATTAATATATTATTATATGTATATTATGACAAAACATTCATTTAAGAGAAAAAATAAATCTAGACGTCATAAACGTATAAATTCTAAAAAAATGTTTGGTGGGAAAAAAGAAGATCTTACAGAATATCAAAAACAGCAACTTACAGATTGGGGTTTTACAGAAGAGAACTATCCTTTGTTTAAAAGTATTCACGATAAAATGAATTTAAAAAATTATGATGTAATTATTGTAACAATTCGAGCTTTTAAAAATCAAAATGTACCAAATGAAAAAATTATCGAACAATTAAATGAAATGAGTGATGAAACTGATAATGAATATGAAGATGAAGATTATCAAAATGGCGGTAAAATGAAAATGAAAAAGAAAAAGAAAACAAGACATCATAAAAAAACAAGGCATTCTCGTAAACAAAGAGGTGGTACTTGTTATGGTTCAGGTGTTGGTGCAAATAATTACGACCCGAATTTTTCCATTTATAATACGAGAGAACTACAATTATTTCCTTATAAACCCTAATTAAATAGTTGGTATATATTCCCAGTCCAAATCTAAACATATTTTTTTCCATATTTCGTCTTGTTCCATACGTTTTTCAGGATCTTTTAACATAGGAAAATGATCCAAATATAATTTTTCACCTAAAAGTTCACAAAGTTTATAAGCAGTATAATAATAATTCAAAAAATTTACTCTATCATCAGGGCAATATTTAGAATAAGGTGCTTGTAACTCAATAAAAAGATTACATAATGTTTCTTCTAATTCAGGCGACATAATTGGTGGTTTAATCCCCAATTTATCCTTAATAAATGGTATATGTTCATAGTATTTATTATATCCTAAATTTTTCAAAATTTCTTTTGTTTTTATATTCGTAATTTGATCTAGTTCAATGCGCTGTTTTTTAATTTGTAATTTAATATTTTCAATAACATCTAACGGGATTTGTGTTGTTTCTTTACCTTGAAATTGTGCCAAAATTTCCTTGAAATGATTAATTCTTTTATATGCATAAAAACAAACTTCCTTAGGAGGTTCTTTATAAGAAGGTTTTTCATTTTCTATTAAATATGGAATACTTCTGAAACAACTATTACAAAGCATAATACCTTCATCTTCAAGCGGAATTAATTCTCCTTTGAAACATATTTGACATATATCTGTTTGATATATAAATGAATTAACATCTAAAAATGCATCATCGATATTACTTAAATATTTTTGAACAATATTATTATTTTCTATTTTTGCAAAAGAATCTTCTTCAAAATTCTCTTTTATTTTAAAAAAAGAATTCATTATTTTAGTTTTATTTGTTGTGCTTTGTGTTGGTATATTACCACCTTCTGATATGTTTTTTTTATTTTCAAAATATTCAAAAATATATTTTGAATTATCTAGAAAATATTCTTTTTTTTTCAATTTAATAATTCTGATTGTTTCAAATATCTCATTTATTTTATCCTCAATATCGAGACGTTGTTCAATTGTCAAATTTTGATTTTTTAATTGATTTTTGAAAACAAGTCTTTCTAATTTTAAATTTGGTATTCTATATTCATCATCCTTATTGAATTCATTTAAGAATTCCTTGTGTTTTATATCGAGTGTAATAGCTGTTTTTTTATTGTATTTTATTTTTTTTGCAGATTTTGGCTTAAAACTTGGCATATTCTTTTATATTTATTCAAAAATTTTATTTAATTTATAATAAATATAAAACATATTTTAGATAAAGTAACTTTTTAATTTAAAAAAATTATTATATATTATTTTTAATATTAAAATTAAATTTGTAAAAACCAAAACTGGTTTAAAAAAAACTTAACTTTTCTTTTTAAACTTTAATGGATATTAAAATAAATTTGGAATCTTTAAAAGATTTAGAAAATGAAAAAGTTAAAATTGATGCAATTAAATTTCAAAAAATGTTAATTCTTTTTAATTCTATTGAACAAGGTTGGTCGGTTAAGAAAAAAAATGACTCTTATGTATTTAGAAAACATCATGAAAATAAAAAAGAAGTTTTGGAAGATTCTTATTTGCTTAAATTTATGAAGACCAATTTAGATTTGAACAAGGTTATTTCTTAAATTATCATATTTTTTATTTTTACATAAAAAAATATTTTGAATTATTTTTTCATCTTTAATTTTAATAATGCTATTTTTAATTTCATCTATCCAGTCATATTTATCTTTTAAAATATCTTCTTGTAATAGTCGAATAATTGAAAACCCATTTTCATTTGCACATTTTATTTTATATATATCCCTTTCTATTTGAATTTCTGGTGATGTCCAATTAGAAATCTGTTTAAAATGTTGTTGTCCATCTATTTCAATAATTATTTTATCTTCTTCAATACAAAAATCGAATGGTAAATACAATTTATTTTTACACCATTCTACTTTGAATTGTCTTTTAATTTGAGGAAAAAAATCTTTTATTTTAGTAAAAAATTTAAACTCAGTTTTATTTATACAATTTGGACATCCACATTTTTGATTTATATGTAAATCAGGTGTCTGACTAAATATTCCATGTTTGTTACAAATAATAGAAATAGGAATTGTAGATTTAATATAACTAACATTTGAATAATCGTACTTATCTTCATGTATTATATTTGCTTTTTCAATAAATTCTATAGAGTTGCTAACAATATTTTTAATACATTTAGGACAATTACATTTTCTATTAATATGAAAATCTGGAATTTGATTAAACTCGCCATGTTCTTTGCATATTATTACTACAGGTATATTTGCATTAATATAATTAACTTTAGAATAATCGTATCTACTACCATGAATTTCTTTAGCTTTTTCAATAAAAGAATAAGTATCTAACTTAAAATTTTTTGAACATTTTTGACAATTAAATTTACTTAAATGATTTGATGGTGTCTGTTCAAAATCTCCATGTTCTTTACATGATATAATTACTTTTGTTTTAGCATTGATATATATTACTTTAGAATAATCATATCTATCTCCGTGAATTTTTTTAGATTTTGAAATAAATAATAATGATTTATCTGTTAATGATGTCATTAATATATAATAATAATATATTTATAAGCTATTTTACTAATAAACATTTGTAAATAAGTTTTATATTGTATTTTTTAATTAAATTAAATAAATTAATTAAATTAAATTTCAAAAAATTTTTTTCTTTAGCATATTTATAAATATGGGAGGTGGTCTTATGCAATTGGTAGCCTATGGCGCTCAAGATGTTTACCTTACAGGTAATCCTCAAATTACTTTCTGGAAAGTTACTTACAGAAGATACACAAACTTTGCTATTGAATCAATTGAGCAAACTTTCAACGGACAGGCTGATTTCGGTCGCCGTGTCCAATGCGTGATCTCTAGAAATGGTGATCTCGCTTACCGCACTTATCTCCAAGTAACACTTCCTGAGATTAACCAACTTATGGGTCTAGGTAACTATTCTACTGGCCAAAACACTGGTGTCTATGCTAGATGGCTTGATTTCCCTGGTGAGCAAATTATTGCCCAGGTTGAGGTTGAAATTGGAGGTCAACGTATTGACCGCCAATATGGTGACTGGATGCACATCTGGAACCAGCTTACTATGACTGCTGAGCAACAACGTGGATACTTTAAGATGATTGGTAACACCACTCAACTTACATTCATCACTGATCCTTCTTTTTCTGATGTTGAATCTCCTTGTGACTCCTTGGCTCCTCGTCAAGTTTGTGCCCCACGTAATGCTCTTCCTGAAACAACCCTTTATGTTCCTCTTCAATTCTGGTTTTGCACAAACCCTGGTCTTGCTCTTCCTTTGATTGCTCTTCAATATCACGAAGTCAAGATTAACCTTGATATCAGACCTATTGATGAGTGTCTTTGGGCTGTTACTACCCTTAACTGCAACACTAATCCTTACACTGGATCTGCTGGTCAATACTCTGTTGGACGTCCTGTCCCTGCCACTATTGCCTACAACCAGTCTCTTGTTGCTGCTTCCCTCTATGTCGACTATGTGTTCTTGGACACTGATGAGCGTCGTAGAATGGCACAGAACCCTCATGAGTACCTCATTACCCAGCTTCAATTCACTGGTGATGAATCTGTCGGTTCTTCCTCTAACAAGATTAAGCTCAACTTTAACCACCCTGTTAAGGAGCTAATCTGGGTTGTCCAATCTGATCAAAATGTTGATTATTGTTCATCATTGACCTGTGATGCTCTTCTTTTCAAGGTTCTTGGTGCACAACCTTTCAACTACACAGATGCAATTGATGCTCTTCCTAATGCTATCCATGCCTTTGGTGGACCTGCCGCTGTTGCTGCTGACTCTCGTGCATACATTGATGCTCGTGGTCTTTTCCAAGATGCCGGTTCTCTTGATTATATTCCAGGTGCCGGTTTCACTGGATACTGGCATGGACCTTCTAACCCTTACAATGAAGTAAATCTTGGTGGTGTTGCTGCTCCTCTTCCAGTTGGAACTCCTGCTGACATTGCTGCTCTTATTGCTGATACTCATAATCCTCACCTTGATAACTCTGGTGTCTCTGATGCCGGAACTTTTGTTCTTTCTGAGACTTCTCTTGATATGCATTGTTGGGGACAGAACCCTGTCGTCACCGCTAAGCTACAACTTAACGGACAAGACCGCTTCTCTGAGCGTGAAGGATCTTACTTCTCTTGGGTCCAACCTTACCAAACTCACACCAGAAACCCTGATGAAGGTATCAATGTTTACTCTTTCGCTTTGAGACCTGAGGAACATCAGCCTTCAGGAACTTGCAACTTTTCCAGAATTGATAACGCCACTCTTCAGCTCGTTCTTTCTAACGCAACTGTTGAGGGTACCAAGACTGCCAAGGTTCGTGTCTATGCTACCAACTATAACGTTCTAAGAATTATGAGCGGTATGGGTGGTTTAGCATATTCTAATTAGTAAAATTGTCACGATTTATCGTCTCATACTTTTTCATATATTTTAATAATTAAATTAACGCTTTTTAATTATTAAAGCAATAAACAATATAAAGACAAACCAATAAGTAATATATAAAATGAGCGTAGATATTGTTAATCTCATAGAAAGTAATCCAATTACCAAATTAAATGGTAATTACCAGTCAAAATTAGTTACAAAGGTACAAAAAAACTTTAATAATTACGAACAACAAATGTTTTTAGCCAGTTTTTACTGCTATTTGAACTATGATTACAAGAATGATTTTGT